>Ga0207111_10002_pt1 | contig 115319 bp, 103 predicted proteins | sample Alteio_BWMinHeat_71_FD_153577 | JGI IMG/M metagenome (GOLD analysis project Ga0207111, IMG submission 153577) | Enriched cells from forest soil in Barre Woods Harvard Forest LTER site, Petersham, Massachusetts, United States -... | ecosystem: Environmental > Terrestrial > Soil > Temperate forest... | reverse complement strand
CCCCTGGACGCTCGTAGGAGAAGTTGACCTTCCCGAAATAGACAAAGCCAAACCTCTGGCAGGAGATGACTCTTCATGGTCGGGGGCGCCGCTCGATCCGGCGGAGAAAGATTCCACTGTCGCTCAGCTTCCCGACGGTGGCCGTATGGTTTGGCAACGCGACGCCAATAGCCCGATTGCCGCGAATACGGCGACAATGCTCAAATTCACCGTGCAGGATAAAAACGGCAAGCCTGCGCAAGACGTGGAGCCTTACATGGGCATGGCCGGACATGCGGAAATTATGCGCTCGGACTTGAGCGTCTTTGCTCATATTCACCCTGCGGGTTCGGTCTCAATGGCGGCGTTGGAGATGGCGCAGACAGGGCTTATGGGACACTCGACCGGACAGAACGCAGCGTCAATGCCGATGCTCATGTCCGGCATGAATATGCCTGCCTCCTCTGCTCCGCTGCCGCCCGACGTGAGTTTCCCCTATGGCTTCCCCCAGCCTGGTGATTATCGAATTTTTGTGCAGATCAAACGTGCCGGACAGGTGGAAACAGGAGCGTTTGATATTCATGTCCGCTGAGCTGACTTTATTGGGTTCGTGGCCTGAATTTTCACTCCTCTTTGAAAGATTTCAAAATGGAAAGATTTCAAAATCACAATAAAACCCTGGAACAGAATTCTCTTCTGTCCCAGGGTTTGCCTACTGCTCTGTTTTACATTTTTCCCTGCGTTACCTTCCATCATCGTCGTGGTGGTCGTCGTCATCATCCCCACCCACAAGTTCAACCGAGGAGTGCAAGCTGAACCGGCCAATGGTCCGGTAGTCACCCAGGCCGTTCTTGGGCTTCTGCGTATGATAGCCGGCAAAAATTACGGTGACGTTGCGCTCGTTGAGGAGTGTAGCGCTGGGCGCATAGACGCGTCCTGCGAACCATCCTGGTGCATCGCCCACGACCGGAGTGTGAGCGGGTATCGTGACCAGTTGCGTTCCGCTGCCGGTCGCTGGAACACCCTGCGCGTTGACTGAGAGTGTCGCGGGAAAGACCGAAGCAATGGGATTGTTGAGGCCGTTGATCACCGTCCAGTGAATCAGGTCCGTTGATTCAGCATATCCGATGTAATGGAAAGCATCTGAATCGGCATCAATGCAGTTGCCTCCGGAAAACAGAAGACCGAAGCGGCCGTTACGCAGCTTGAGAATCGTGCCCGCTGTCGCCAGCCAGCGCGTCCCGGTGAGTGAAACCGTGGTCGGGTCATTCAATCCCTGCAAGGGACCCAGGTCGGTAAAGTTCACGCCGTCTGTGGTCGAAGCCAGACGCAGATGGGTGATGTCGTCGTTGGGAGAAAGGCCACCATTGCTGGCATAGAAACCCGACCAGAATGTGGCGCACTGTTGAACTGCAGGAAGAGCTGTGCTGCCGGTGTTGTCGCCGCTAAGGACCTTTTGCTCATAGATGATCGTCAGCGGCTTGCTGCCAGGAACCACGCCCAGGATGCCGTCAGGATTCAGCAGGCCGTGCGTGTGGAACGGAGGTTCAGGCAGGCCGGAGGTCTGGTCTGTCGGCGCATCGGTCAGGGCGGGCGCACCGTTCAGCGGCAACCCGGGCAGCGGCGTGAGATCGTGAATCTCAAGGTCGTCAGAGTCAATGTGATTAACGGCGCGAATGAGGGTGTAAAGATAAGTGTGGCCGGCGATCTTGATAATGAATTGATGGCCCTGGCCGTCATCGTCGCCGTTGTCGCTATTGTTAGGATTGACCGGGTTATCATGATCGCCGTCAGGGTCTTTTTGCACCTGGTCGGGGCAGTGGGTTCTCAGCTCGAGCACCTTCTGCTGGAAGGTCCAGGTGAAGCCGGCGTCATCGGTAAACGCCGCCGCGACGGCCTCGTCCGTATCTTTTGGACGCCAGTCAAAGTATCCTTGTAGATGCTTTCCATGTCCAACCACGAAGGGGAAATAGTAGGGCTGCATGCGCTCGGTGCCAGGGTTCCCAATTTGGTTCCCAGCAGCATCGCAATAGCCTGAAGACTTCAGCCCGTTGGCGGCGCCAGACTGTTCAAGAGTCCACGGGCCACCCGTGATCATGGATTCTGTTGGGGCCCCATTCCTTGTCCAATGGTTAGCTTCCTGCGCTACGAGCGCGCAGGAGAGCGAAACCGCAAGCGCGATTCCAAAAAATGTTTTTTTCAAGATTGTTTTCTCCTTAATATGAATGTGGGCGGAGAAAGGACCTGCCACATACCTCGGCCGCCGCTAAGTGTTCGTGAGCAGGAATTTTAGCTGCCGGATTTTTTGTGAGTGTTAAGGAACGATGAAATTGCTGTGAAAGAATGTAACTGCTCGCGCGGCCGCGCGACGTTGTCTTTCTTTACGTCATTAACGTTTAATAGTCTTTTAACTGTTTTGTCATAATGTGGGTCGCCGCTGGGTCTTATCAGTCGACAACCTCAACCACGGGCACACAATCCTGCGTTTTTATGGAGGCATTCATGGCCAAGGTTCACTGCATTCTCTTCCTGTCTTTCTTTTTGTTGACGACCATTCTTTGCGCCCAGGCGCAGCAGCACGCGGCGCAGACCGATCCGGCGGCTGCCGAAGTGCTCGCCGCCGAAAATGCGCGTACGGCTGCGTTGCTTCACAAGGATCTGGCCGCGCTCGATAAGTTGTTTGCCGACGATCTCAGCTATGTGCATGCCAGCGGCAGGGTGGATACAAAAGCGAGCTTTATGGAAGCTCTTCGTACCGATCAGCTTCACTACATATCGTGGGAGGCAAAGGATATGCACGTCCGGGTGCTCGGAGACAGTGCGGTGCTCAATGGCGAGTACCACGTACGCGTGATCAACCGGCAAGCTCAGCCTGATCCACTCGACATGAATGTCTTTATTCTGGCAGTGTACGCGCGACGCGATGGCCATTGGCAGCAGATTGCCTGGCAATCCACCAAGGATGTGGGTGCACCTGCGAGCCACTAAGTTTTATCTCACCTTTTCACATGCACTCTGAAAGAGAAGAGGTGGCGCGGTTGGCGATTGGCTGTACTGACCCGGCCAGCCATTGCATTCATTTCCCGCCCGATTTTCTGCGATTTGATCGTGCAGGCTCACGGCTTGCTGGCGCGCGGCATCGGCCCCGGTCTTTCCCAGATCGGCTTCCATAGAGGATTGCAACTGGGCATCTATGCTATGGTTGCCAAATTCAGACGCCACCAGCAACCAGGTATAAGCTTCCTGCGCATTACGTTGCACCCCTTGTCCGCTCAGCAAGAGTGCCGCCAACCTCTGTTGTGCAAATGGATTACCAGCCTCGGCCGCCTGTTTATACCAGCGCACAGCTTCTGCATAATTCGTGGCAGTACCTTCGCCGGCATCATTCAGCCGGCCAAGATAAAATGCAGCACCGCCAGATCCGGAAGCTGCCGCTTCTTGCAGCCATTTTTTAGCGGTTGCGGTGTCGCGCGCAACTCCATCGCCAAAAAAATAGAGACGGCCTAAGGACAACTGAGCAATCCAATCACCCTGGTCCGCCGCTTTGGTATACCAGCGGACTGCCTGAGGAATATCTCTTGCGACCAGGGCCCCGCTCTCATACACGGCCCCAAGCCCGGTTTCTGCCGGAGCATAGCCTTGGTCGGCGGCCAAACGCAAAAGACGCAAGGCGTCGCTTTGGTCCGATTGATTTCTATTGTTGCCCAACAAAAATCCTATTGCCTGTTTGTACTGCTCCCGCGGGTTGACTGGGGCAGCATAAGTTTTCATGGCGGACAACACCAACGCAAAAAACACCAGAACGCCTGCATGTTTCTTCATAAGCATTCTCCTAAACCGCTATGAAAGTAAGTATATACTTACATTAGACTTCTTGAAACGAGGATTTTTAGTCAGACTTACAATGCTTCCACGGCTGCAGGAACCGCAGCGGCGCTATCGAGCACTGCGGTTGCGCCCTGAAAGTTACAGCCACGGGTCATTTCGTTGGGAATCACTAAGCAGCGCAATCCGGCAGCCCGGGCGGCTGCCAATCCTCGCTCGGAATCTTCAATCGCTACACAACGGTCTGCTGCCAGACGCAAGCGCTGCAGGGCGAGCAAATACGGTTCGGGATTTGGTTTGGTTTGCTTAAAATCTTCCCGCGCCAGTACAAATTCAAAAAACTCGAGCAGGCGAGTATCGGCGTGCATTACATCAAAGTGTTCGCGCTGAGAGCTGGTCACAACTGCCATCCGCACCCGGCCTTGCAGGGTGCGCAGCGCTTCGGGTATCCCGGCCAGAATGCGGGTCTGTTTCTGAAGGATTTCCGCGTAGACGATATCCCTTTCCCGCTTAAGGGCCACGATGCGATCGGGGGGCAACCCGCATCCAGCAAGCAGATCAAATGTACTGCGGCCTTGCCGCATTGACAGGTCCAAAAACTGCTCGAACGTCAGTTCTACGCCAACACTTGCCAGCGTGTCACGCGTGCTCTGAAAGAAGAGCTTTTCGGTGTCAACGAGCACGCCGTCGTTGTCCCATAAGATGGCTTCTACCATGTTGTCCCGATGTACTATTGTAAATTAGGCGATCAAGGCAAAGTATTGCCTAAGGCCAGATGCGTTTCTGGCTTTGTAACCGCAAGAGTGCAGGAGTCCCGCTGATGAGAATGAAACCAGATATGTGCTGCTTTCTCATCTCTTGCTTTGTCTTATACGGGGTAGCGTTCGACCACGCCCATGCTCAGAGCGGCAGCATGGAGACCACACAAAACTCACAGCCCGCTCGAATGAGCGAGACGCCATACGCCGACGCTATTGCTAATCCTTCAGACCCACTGCGGCAGAAAAGAAGCAGCCGCTACAATTCTGAGCCAGGCACGCCGCCTTTGGATGATGACAGCTATCCCGTACTGGTAGTCGCCACAATTGACTCGCCTGAACTGCCGGACCTGCCGGTGCATGAGAGTGACGCAATTATCGTGGGCACGATCGCTGCGCAGCATGCCTACCTCTCGAATGACCGCACTGCTATTTATACAGAATTCAAAGTCCAGGTAGAACAATCACTCAAAACGACGAAAGATTTTCCACTGCAGGTGGGAGCGACTATTGATATTGAGCGGCAAGGTGGATCCGTACAGTTTTCTTCGGATACAGTTATCAGCCGTGGTGTGATCAATAAGAGTTTGCCGTGGTTGGGAAAACGATATCTCTTATTTCTCGAATATCGCCCTGAAGGAAAAGATTTTTCCATCATCGCCGGCTACAGGCTGGAGGGAGCTTTGGTTACACCACTCGATAAGAACTATACCGGGCCAGGAAGCACAGAAACTGTTCAGGCCGACAAAGATGCTCTTCCGCCACTGCCCCCTCCACTTCCCGATCCCAGAACGGAATTCGTTCCTGGTACTGCGGAAGCGCAGCTCCTAGCGAAGGTAAAAGCTGCCATGGCGTCCGGAAAATGAGCGTTCGTGCGTTTAATTAAACAGATTGGATAAGGAAACGTTAGTTCGTTGGAGAAGGCTTTGAATCTGTTTCCTTCTTTTCTGCCCTTTCGGCAGCACGAAGGAGTTGCTTAACAACCATATCAGCCACGTCAGCGCTGGCGCCCTTATACTTTGCGCCTTTGCTTTCCTGCGTTGTCGCCCAGATTACGTCGCCATCCCGATTCACGAGGCGAACAGCAATGCGAGCATCATTCACCGTTTCCGTATTCAGGCTCGAATCGCTGATTGCGGCTGAGCTGCCAGCAAACCCTCCGCTTGCGTTGCCGTCGGTGGCCGTGAATCCACCACTCGCGGCGCCTGCCGCCGTGGAATCTTTGTAGGCATGCACTTCCTGCGAGGTCTTCTCAAGTCCAGTACCGCGCAGAAAGGCATCGGCCCGATCTTTGTTTTCCGTTACGATGAATCTTTTTGAATCGGTAAGGCTGGTCACAACCATGGCTTGAATCTGTTTTGAAATAGTATCGTCACCGAAACTATCAACAAAGATCCGTTTTACCTGCGGCAAACCAGCAACCATGGATGCAGCCGGCGAAGCCTGCGGTTGCTTTGGAGAATCAGCTTTGTTTTCTGAGGCCGGTTGCGGTGCCACTGGTGGGCTACTTTTCGGCGAGTCTCCAGGAGCCGAGGATTGCATGGCCAAGCTAAGTGCAAACAGAACCGAAATTAAAGCCACGCCCATTCAGTTTTACCTATTAGTTTCCGCGGCCACCCTTGCGAGCTTCGTCATCCTCGTAATCAATTTTGCGGCCAGTGCGGGCTTCCAAACTGGCAAGTGTCACGCGAACAATGTTCTTACCCAACTCGAAAACGGCAGCCTGCTGCTTATCGTTCGCGTCTTTATAACCTATAGTTAGAAAGTGTCTTCGCTTTTTAGAAAACAGGGCCATCCAGGTTACTGCGATCGCGACGCCGACGCGGCGTCCGGCTTTTTGACCGTATTCCAGATCATTGATCTGATCGTAAGGTACTTCGAACTTGCCGCCTTCATAAGTGAACGTAAAAACTTTTTCATCTTTATAAGACGAAGTGCCTTCAGTGCCATCTTTCAGCGAGCTGACAGTACCGCCCATGTACATGGTCTTGTCGCTGCCCAACCCGGCCCAGGCAATGGACTCGAAAAGAAAAATCACACAAAACAGTGATAGGATTAATTTCTTCATATTCAACCCTCTTGGCCCATGCTGCTCTACTTTTCTGCAGCACTCTTGCGAGCTTCATCGTCCTGGTATTCAACCTTCTTTCCAGACTTGGTTTCAAAGACGGTCAGCGTAGGGTGAATCACGTCTTTGCCCAACTCGATGACAGCGGCTTGCTGTTTCTTGTTCTCGTCAGTGTAACCAACCGTGAGGAAATGCCGGCGTTTATGAGAAAGCAGAAATAGTGGTGAAACCACGACCGCGAGGCCTACTCGGCGACCAGCCTTTTGTCCATACTCTAAACTATCTACTTGATCGTAAGGAATGGTGAGCGAACCGTCTTTGTACTTAAAGACAAAGGCTTTGTCATCCGTCAGAACAGGTTTGCCTTCAGTCTTCTCTTTTAGATCGGGCACCGTGCCGCCCACGTACATGGCGTCATGACTTCCCAAGCCGGCCCATAATGCAGAGCTTAAAAGCAATACGATTACAGCACAGAATACGAAACGCTTTTTCATAAGAGTCACCAGATTCTATCCTGAGTGCACAGCGAAAAAGCCAGGATTTCCCTTTTTGATTCCGAGGTAGCGAGAATTATACACCTACATGCTTTGCCTCGGGACCGCCGCGTACAGCTTTCCATGCCGCCTGCGAAACGAAGAAAGAAGGCAGTTAGGCTTGAACTCGGACTACGGTTTCACTTGCCAATGCCACGCTGAGCGTGCCGCGACTGGTCATCCTGACACCTAGACTAAGGGATAGTATCCCGCTCCCGCTCTTCCGCGATATATTCCGCACGCTTTGAATACCCTCATCGCAATTGCGATTAAGCTGCTTGAAACGATGTTCGTGATCGGCGCAGTGGGTTGTATTCTGACAGTGATCCCCACTACGGCCTACCGGCTCGTCATGGTTCTCTTCGAGCCAACTACTCCCGAAGAAGACGTTCAAATGCAAACGCCAGCAAAGCACGAGGGCGTGGCATCATCTTCCCTAGACTCGCCCTTGCGGCGCAGAGCTTGAAAAACAATCTAAGAACCCTGACATTTTCCAAAGCTCACCGGCACAAAACCATGCTGTGGAGATAAACTTGTCGGCTAAACTGGTGTAGGGCTGAACTCCATCGAATGAAAAAATATGCGTGGGCCATCGCACTCGCACTCATAGGCGTAGCCGTGGCTGCGGTCCGCTCCAAGTGGAACATCCTGGAAATCCTCTCTGGGGCTTTTTGGGGTGCGGTTCTCGGTTTTCTCATCGGTGTGGTTGCGGAATTAGAGGAGGAGATCAAGGGGAAAAAATGATTTTGCAGGTTCCTTCGCAGGTACCATCTGCAACTTCGACTGCAGCCGGCAACTTCCTGATGTAATCTACTCGCACATGAACTTCCCTGCGCTCACCGGCGTGCAGATTGAAGCGGTAGCAACCGCCGTAGCTGACTATATTGCGCAGCAACGGTCGAATTATGTGAAGGAGAGCATCCCCTTGACAGCCACGCAGAAGGAGCCTCTCCGCGCCTTTTTCCCCGCATTCATTCTGGAATCGGCTCGATTTGTGGAATTGATGCCTGGCCGGTATATTACCAATCCTATTTTTTACGGGGATCTCAACTCCATGGGCTTCAGCTCGAGCGTGCTCCCCAATTTTCGCGAGATGACCGCGGTAACGTTTCTGGATGTTGTTGTCTCCTATGGCGTCATCAGCGAGCAGACCAGGTTTCATGAGCTGGTACACGTTGTCCAGTTCCAGAAAATGGGGCTTCACAGATTCGCATCAAAGTACGTCACAGGATTCCTGGGTGGTGGCGGCTACGACGGCGTACCTCTGGAACGCAATGCTTATGAGTTGGACGCCCGCTTCGCTGCTGATCCCTCCAGGTCGTTTTCTGTAGACGCTGAAGTCCAGTCGTGGATCACCTCCGGCAGGTTCTGAGATATTGTCGGCCTCAGCCGCGAGCCCATGCGGGACCATTAGGGAACTCATACTCGTCAAGCGATTCCGGTTTCATGGTCGCGCTGTACCCCGGAGCTGTGGGCGCAACGTAGCGACTGTTGACGACCTTGACTGGATCTACGAAGTGCTCGTGCAAGTGATCAACGTATTCGATGATCCGGTCCGCGAGCGATGCCGAGACGGCAATATAGTCAAAAATGGCAAGGTGTTGTACGTACTCGCATAATCCCACGCCGCCTGCGTGTGGACACACTGGCACACCGAACTTGGCGGCCATCAGCAGGACAACCAGCACTTCGTTGACGCCACCCAGCCGGCAGCTATCAATCTGGCAAAACCGGATCGCGTTAGCCTGAAGCAGTTGTTTGAAGACCACGCGATTCTGGCACTGCTCGCCAGTTGCAACGCCAATCGGTGCGATGGCGCGCGCGATGGTTGCGTGGCCCAATACATCATCGGGGCTGGTGGGCTCCTCAATCCACCAAGGATCGAACCTCGCCAACTGCTTCATGTTTTCGATGGCCTCGTTCACACCCCAGACCTGGTTCGCATCCATCATGAGTTTGCGCTGCGGCCCGATTTCTTCGCGCATGATTGTGCAACGGCGGATGTCATCCGCAAGATTTGTGCCCACTTTGATTTTGAAGTGGGTCCAGCCATCGGCAACTCCTTCGCGGCATAGGTTGCGGAGTTTTTCGTCGGAATATCCCAGCCACCCGGCGGAAGTTGTGTAGGCTGGGTATCCCTGCTGGCGCATCTCAGCTTCACGGGCTGCACGTGTGGGCGAATTCTTTCGCAGGATTTTCAGCGCATCTTCGGGTGTGAGGGCATCTGTGATGTAGCGAAAGTCAATGCAGGCAACAAGTTCCTCGGGAGTCATATCTACCAGGAGCTTCCACAGCGGCTTTCTTTCCCGTTTTGCATACAGGTCCCAAACCGCATTTACGACTGCCGCCGTGGCGAGGTGTAGCGCACCTTTTTCCGGACCGATCCAGCGCAGTTGGCCGTCGCTGGTGAGTGAGCGCCAAAATGCTCTCAGGTCAGCGACGATTGATTCCAGAGTCTTCCCCAGCACGAAGGGTTTCAGCGCCTCAATGGCTGCCACGCAAACTTCAGTTCCGCGGCCGCAGGTGAATGTGAGGCCGTGTCCTTCGATTCCGCCATCTGTGAGCAGCACGACATAAGCGGCAGAGTAATCCGGGCTGGCATGCATGGCGTCAGAGCCATCAAGATTGCGGGAGGTGGGAAAGCGTATATCGTGCGCAATGACTTGTGTGATTTTCATACGCGATGAAGTGACGCAAAGATTTTACCGGACATCTCCGCGCACAACACGGGATAAGTTGGCGTCGTCTCCGCCATTTCGTGTTTGGCCGTTCTCATCCAATGCAGGCGGAACCACGTCGCCCTCGCCCGGGGCGAGAAACAAGTTGCTCTCGACGCCGTGCTGCTTGGTATAAAGATCGTAGTAACGCCCCTGAGCAGCATAGAGTTCTTCATGTGTGCCGCGTTCGACAATTTTTCCCTGTTCGACGACCAGGATCTGATCGGCCCGCCGGATGGTCGAAAGCCGGTGCGCAATCACGAAGGTGGTGCGCCCCTGCATAAGATAAGAGAGGCCTTGCTGGATCAGCGCCTCGGATTCCGAATCAAGGCTCGAAGTTGCTTCGTCAAGAATCAGTATCCTCGGATCGGCGAGAATCGCCCGCGCAATAGAAATTCGCTGGCGCTGCCCGCCGGAGAGCTTTACACCGCGTTCTCCCACAACGGTGTCATATTTGTCGGCAAATGTCTCGGCGAACTCATCTACGCGCGCAATGCTGCAGGCGCGCATGATCTGCTCTTCGCTGGCTTCGGGGCGCGAAAAGGCCACATTCTCGCGAATGGTGCCGTCAAACAGAAATGATTCCTGCAGAACTACTCCTAACTTCGTGCGGTAAGAATCAAGGCGCACGGTGCTCAGGTCCACTCCATCCAACAGAATGCTTCCCGCACTCGGCTTATGAAATGCCGTAATCAATCCGATGGTGGTTGATTTGCCCGAGCCGGAGGAGCCTACGAGAGCGGTTACCGTCCCGTGCTCGGCGTGAAATGAAACATCCTGCAGCACGGTCCGTTTGCCGTCATAGCTAAAGCTCACGTTGTGGAAATCTACATCGCCAACAATCTCCGGTAGCGCCACAGTGCGCTGGGGATCTTCATCTTCAGGATGCTGGGTGAGAATCTCGTGGGTACGCTCCAATCCCGCTAACGCTTCAGTGAGTTGGGTACCGATGTTGACGATTTGAACGATGGGTATAACCAGGAAGCCCAAAAATAGAATATAGGTGATGTAATCCCCAGGCTGCAGAGTGCCCGCGATAATGTGGTGCGCGCCCACGTACATGATCACCGTTCCCACCAGACCAATCAGAAGGCTGGAAGAAAGGCTCATCACCGAAGTAGCGGTCAGCGTGCGCATTACGTTATCGAGCAGGCGTTGCACGCCAGCGGAAAAGACATTATGTTCGCGCTCTTCGGCGTGGTATCCCTTGATCACGCGCACTCCGCCGAGCGATTCTGTGAGTCTTCCGGTGACCTCGGCATTGATCTTGCCCCGTTCGCGAAAGATGGGACGAATGGTGCCAAACGCTTTGCTCAGTGCAATCCCAAAACAGATCAGGAATGAGAACGTCAGCAAGGTCATCACCGCGCTGATTTTGAGCAATACCACGAGCGCAATACTCGCAGTGAGCAGGCCTCCGGCAAAGTCAACCAGTCCGGTCCCCAGCAGATTCCGAACGCCCTCCACGTCACTCATGATGCGCGAAACCAGCGTGCCCGCCTTATTGGAATCGTAAAATGCGACCGGCAGGCGCCCGATGTGTCCCTGCACCTTCTGCCGAAGGTCGGCAATCAGGCGTTGCGCCGCCTTGGAAAGCAGTTGCGTGAGCGCAAATGACGTAACGCCCTGAACGGCAGTAGCCAGCAGGACCAGCAGGACCAAGGACTTCAGCAGCTCAGAATGATGCTTGCCAATAACGTCATTGAACAGGAAACGGTTGGAATACGGCAGCACGAGCCCGGAAACGCGATTGATGATCATCAGCAGGAAACCAAGTGCGAGCAGGCCTCGGCGCGGACGTATCAGTTCCCATAAATCGGGGAGAACTGTACGAAGGGTTTCACGGTTGAGCTTCGGCTTGCCCGGCGGCTTTGAATTGGCACTCATTTACATTCCAATCACTTCTTCATTAAGACGTTTTCAGACCCATAGTCAGTGTACGGTTTGCTGCATCCTCGCACTGCACTCCCCATTCTGTTTTCCCGTCCAGGTAGTCGGAGCGAGGGGAATAAGCAGGTAGTCGATGGTCAGCCTTAAGTCATTGAAACCAAACAATATACGCATAAAATATGCACCACTTGCAGAGGTGGTGTTCCAAGTGTTGTCTTGACCCCGACTCGCGCTGCGCCCGCGCGATCTGGCGCCCGCTTCCCGCTCACCTTTTATTCTAATTATTCTAAAGGCTCCGCAACGCTTCTCTTGGTTTCGCTGCTGCGCCTTCGAATCCAAGCGCACCTCAAGAAAATGATAGACGACAATGTCTCGAAGACCAACAGTTTGATACCTCTTTGATATCTCTATTTTGATATCTCTATCTCATCGCCAACGTACAGCAACTGTAGAGGTTTTTAGACTCATCATTGAGCCACTTTGGTTCATTCTTTTGAGTATAGATAGAATGGATTGCGATTGGGAAATCGCCGCCTACGGCTTTATGCGGATTGTGCGCATAAACTCCTGGGTTGCAGCCCACCAGCCGGTTGTATCGTCCCAATCGTATCTGCTGGGGCTCCACAGCACAGCGCCGCCGGCCAGCCGGTGCGCCGTCTCCAACTGAAATTTCCAGTAGCTTGCGTCAACGTACTGGAATTGCTTCGCGGTGCCATCATGGTACTGTGGCCAAAGATAACAATACACAGGCTTATCGGGATCCAGCCGATGCGCTTCGGCCACGGCGTCTTCAGCGTGCTGCTGCCACGCCTGGCGGTCATCGTCAAAGGTGTAGAGAGGCGGGAAGAAAGCGTCAACGTGGCGGGCAAGCTCGTGTGCGTATCCAAAATCGGCCGCTGCTACCTTCGATAACGTGTTGGTCCCATAGAAACCAATCGTTTTCCCCGGTGCAGCCTCATGCGCCCATACCGCAAGAGTTGCCAGCACTTCCATATGCTGATGCGCTATTTCCGGAGAGCCTTTGAGAGGCAATTTCTCAATGTCAATCACCAACGGTCCGGGGTTGCTGATGTGCTGGCGCACAAGCGTCTCAAAAGTTTTCTTGTCAGGCAGCTTGCCGTAGTTTTCGTCGTTGGGCCAGATTTTGTTCTCGTAAAGGATGTTGGAGACCAGCAATCCGTTTTTCGTGGTGTCCGGCTTGCCGCGATAGAACATATTGTCGTAGACATTGAAGGAGCGGTCGTGCCCGGCAGCTATAACCTGGCTTCGGTAAAATGCGGCCAGAGCAGCGACAACAATCATCAATGAGAGAATCCGCGATTTCATGGTGTTTATCCTTCGCAGTTCCGCCGTGGGCAAATCAACAAAATAGTGATCGCCATCATCATATCGTTGCAGGGCCTGTTTCTGCCTCCCACATCCTTATGAAAGCCACCCTCTTCACCCAAACTCTTCAGAAAATGCCTTGATGCAGCCTGGGCAACTGAAGCATTCTCGGGGTGCTTCGACTCGGTACGTTTATCTAAGGCTCCGCAGCAAGCTGCTGCGCCCTCACCGTCTGTTCGCGCGGGACAGCGCTCACATCCGGCTCACCCATTCGCCCTCGCTCAGCATGACATTGAATTAAGAATAGAATACTGTCAACAAGGTTACGTAGTGAACAACTTATGGAGATCAAAGATATAGGAGCTGCAATCGCAACCAGAAGATATTTTGTGGTTGGAGATCGGCACAACGAAACAAAAATTGAGATTCTGGTCGGAAAACCACAACCTTTCCCAAATGCAAGCGACTTTTTTTGCCCTGTTCAATTGAAAGGGGCAGGCATCAATAAATTGAGTTATGCAGCCGGCGTGGATGAAGTACAAGCACTACAACTGGCTTTGAAGTTGATCGGAGCAGAGCTGGATATCCTAAATAAGGAATACCAGGGAACCCTGCGATGGATAGGAAATGAAGATGGGGACCTTGGTTTCCCAGGAATCGATTGACATGGTTGCTGCGGGCAAATTAACAGAATAGTGATCTACCCCATCCTATCGTTGCAGGCTTGGTTATCCGGCGATTGCATTCCCGCACCACCCGGCTTACTTTTCCATTTTTAAAACAGATTTTCATTTTAAGATGAGGATCAGCTTTGAACACATTCTTTTAATAGCCTGTAGCCCCACAATGGGCGTCTAACAGTTATTGTAGAGGCTCAATGTTACATGAAGGTTTCCCCCCAGCGCATGTGAGAGAAAAATGAGTATTCGATGAGGAAGGAGGGAAATATGTGCGGAAGTATTGTTGATAGAATCTGCATATTGTGTACATCAGGAGCGGTGCTTGCAGCGTTGTTGCTGATTGGGCTTACTTCGGCGCTATCACAAGAGACGGATTACTGTGCTGCTCGGATAGCGAAATTGCGGCAGGATCTTCCCGCAACAGATACTGTAGCGCAAGCCCTAGCTCGTGGCGAGACTGGTTCCAGCAAGAGGGAAGATTGGAACGACGAATTGCAAAAGCTTGGGATACGGGTTGCGATTGTGCACATGACCTACCTTCAATCATCATCCGCTCAAGCGTTTTGGATAAAAGACATTCAGTATTTGAGGACAAACAAGGGTACATTCGATCGAATTGACGCAGTAATAAAGGCCGAGCCGCCAGGTTTCGCGAAGCGGCTGGAGCAAGTAGCAAGGGTGGCCCTCGAGAAAAAGATGCCGAAGTACAACGGACCGCTCCACCAATTGGGCCTATTAGTTTACGTACACGAAGACGAGTGTCTACCAACCACGATTCGGGCATGGGAAGACTATTGCTTCCTAACAACTCGCTGCCCAAAGTTCTAAGGGTTCCGGCAAAGCAACCTTGTTAGAAAAGGGGAGCCCGGAAACCGAGCCCCCTTTGATTTATCGGTAGAAAGTTTCTTAGAAGGTCAAGCGCACGCCAAACTGCAGTTGGCGCCAGCCATCCAATGGCTGCAATGAAGTGAAGCCCAGAGGTGTGGTGGGCGACAGAGATTTGCTGCCTTGAACGTTAAAGGTGGTAAATGTGGGGACCGTGCTAAAGCTCGGGCCCACGGTGTTGTTTACGCTGGCGAAGTTTGAGCGGTTGAAGAGATTGAACCCTTCAGCAATCAACTGAACCGCGAATCTTTCTCCTAGCGGGATGCGCCGCGCGATGCGCATGTCAAAGGTCAGGAAGTCGGGACCGATGCCGCTGTTGCGCGGCGCGCCAATGGGACGATCGTTGGTAGGATGGCGATCATTGTTCACATCCGCTCCCGCCAGCAGATTGAAAGGGTGCGAACTGTTGTAGCGGACAATCGGCGCAATCGAGAATCCGCCGAAGATGCAGTCCGCCAGGTCAGCGCAGTCGTTCTTCCATGGGGTCTCAAGGACGCCGGCAACCACCAGCTTGTGCCGCTGATCAAAGTCAGAAACAGAGCGCTCCGGGCGCATGCTGCCGGTCTCGTCAAACGGCGAAAAATCGCTGTTGAAATCGGTTGTGGTATCAATTCCCTTGCTGTAGGTGTAATTCGCCATCATGGTGAAGTGATGACTGAAGCGTTTTTTGATTTCCAAAATACCGCCGTTGTAACCCGCCGACCCCAGCGAGGAGTAGACGTTGTTCTGCAGAATCACGGGATTGGCGAAACAAGGGTTATTCACCGCCACCGCGCATTGCGGCGCTCCCCAGTTGCGGAAGGTGACCATCTGGCCATTGCCCAAGGTTCGGCTGACGAGCGGCGCGGGCAGCAGGTTGGTATCAATCGCAACCGGAAGCTGGATGGTGTGAACGTAGATGTAGCTGGCGGAAACGGAAAGCCCGGGGAGAAGCTCACGCTCGACTCCGAGTGAAGCCTGCTGCGAGTAAGGACTCGGGTAGTTGGGCTGGGCAGAGAAAAGTACGGTAAGCGGCGGAAGCGGCCCTGTATTGCTCGTGCTGATGCCAAACTGGGCCAACATGGCGGGTGTAATGCAAGCCTGATTGGGAGCCACCGCGTTCGTACAGCCAAACACACCTTGTGCAAACAAAGTCTGGAAGACGGCTGCCGAGGTGAGCGCGGGATTTCCGGGAGCACCGGTGAGCGGGATCAGCAAATTGGCAATCTGCCGGTGGTTATTGATGTTGCCCAGGGTCTTGGCCACGTTGGGAATCTGGTAATAAACGGGAGAGTAGAAAATTCCATATCCTGCGCGGATGACCGTCTTGTGGTCGCTGAACGGATCCCAGGCAAACGAAAACCGGGGAGCAAAATTATCTTTATCCGTACTTACCGTCCCGTATTGCTTATCAACCTCATAGCGCAGGCCAAAGTTAAAGGTAACGTTGGGAAAAGCCTTCCATGTATCTTGCCAGTAGAAGGCAGTGAGCGGCCGCGTGTTCGCGTCAATGGGACCGATAGCAGGATCAACAAAACCCTGCTGATAGAACGACGGCAGCCCAAAGGAAAACGATTGCAAACCGTTGAGCGTGGCCGGGTTCACGCCGACGAGTCCGCAAGCTGCCGGAACCTGCAGGCAGGGGCTGAGAATGCCGCCGGGAAGCTGGCTAAATTGGAAACGCCCAGGCAAGAAGGTGTGTGACTCGGTATGGTTGCCGCGGAGCAGCTCGTAAGCACCAAACTTCATGGTGTGGTTGCCACGAATCATGGTGACGTTATCGGCAAACTCGTAGCGGCGCATGATGGTAAGGCTGGCCAGAAAGATGTTAGTTCCCAGGCTGGCGTAGCCAGGAAGATCGAAACCAGGTCCACCATTTACATTGGGAATTACGTTAAAGTTAGAGTAACTCGCCTGAGCCCGGGCTTCATTCAAAGTATTCGGGCTAAACTGGTGGAACCAGGCCGCCTGCAGGGTATGGTCAAGCGAACGGACACCGCTGCCCCGCGAAATGCCGGTCAGAGAGGTCACATCGGGATTGGCTTCGCGGTCGCGGCCATAGCTGTAGCGCAAATAAAGCAGGTTGCGATCGCTGAATTGATGGTCCCATCGCCCGGAGGCAAGATACTCTTCCGTGTTAAAGGGAAACACTCCACCGTTGGTTTCAAACTGGTTCACGAGAAAACTATTTCGCGGACTCGTGGCCGGATTGATGGTCAAAACGTTCTGCAAGATCCCCGCGCAAACGGCAGCGGGCAGTGCAGGCTGACCGGTGAGGCAGGGAACTGGGGTGCCGCCTTCGGCAGACAGTCCGTTTATGATCGCTATCTGATTATTCTGAGTCAGCACCCCGTTATCGGGAGCAAAAATACCCGAATTGGTCAGCAGCGGGACCGCGGTCTGCCTATGATCGCGCAGGCCTTCAAAAGACAGGAATACGAAGCTTTTGTCTTTTTGAAGAGGGAAGCCCAGGGTTGCGCCGAATTGCTGCCGGTTCAATGATTCTTTGACTGGCTTGCCTACAGCAGTGGTCGAAAACCCGGTGGCCGCCGACAACTGGCCGGGCTTCAGGGCGCTGCTTATGGCAAAGCGGTCACGGGCATCGAACATATCATTGCGGAAGAAACCATAAAGGCTGCCATGCAGGTTGTTCGTGCCGGACTGGGAAACAATGTTGATGCTGGCGCCCGAGGCCGATCCCAATTCCGCCGAATAATTGCTGCGATTAATTTGGAATTCCTTGACGGCATCCTGGCTCAGGGTCAGACGCACTCCGCCGGCGTCATCATTGGCTTCACCGCCATCTATGGTTACGGTGTTACCGCGGCCATTGCTTCCGTAGAAAGAGAGTCCGCTTTGCGGTGTCTGTTTTACGCGAAATTCGTGGTCTGAAGCCAACCGGGTGGAATCATTCACGCCCGGCATCAGCAAGGTATAAGTAAGATAGTCGCGGCGGTCAATCGGCAGGTCGGTAATGAGTTGCTGGTTTACCGTGTCTGCCTGGTGCCCTCGTTCGGTTTCCACTACCGGAGGTTCCGTAGTCACTTCTACGGACTCTCCCGCAGTCGAGACCTTCAGGTGAAAATCCAGGACCACGGTTTCGCCAACGTTAACTACAATGCCTTTCTCTACCTGCCCCTGGAATCCGCTCGCAGTCACGCTCACGTCGTAAATTGCCGGTGAAAGCCCGGCCAGGCGATATTGGCCTGTGCTGTTGGGGCTGGCGGTGCGCTTGATGCCTTTCTCCGCTTCGGTTGCGGTTACGGTCGCGTTGGTCAGAACTGCGCCAGAAGGGTCAGTTACGGTGCCGGTGATGTCACCCGAGGCACCCACTCCCTGTGCATAGCCCATGCCCGTAAGCAGCAACAACCCCAGAGCAACATTGCCCAGCAAATTGCAAAGTTTCATAGACTCTCCTTATGATTACGACAGCTCATACAGGCTTACTCCTGAGAGCAAACCGCAGTTACACACGTTCTGATTTCTTCAGTGAATCAAAGATTTTACCCTAACTATCACAAAACGCTCGGAGATTTTCTAACCAGCGCGGGGGGGTTACTATCTGTGGACATTATTAAAATACCAGTACGGAACAGGTGCCAAAACGGATTTTTAGCCGCAATTTCTCAAATAATCTTGCGTTAAGCAGGAAAAATCCGCCTTGGTTTTGCGGCAAGCCAGGGGGGTTGGAAGGTCGGGAAAGAACTGCCCGGTCTCGTCTTGTGCGAGTTAAAGGAGCACAAGCCTTTGGAGCCGTGGCAAATGTCAGCCTCGGTCTGCAGAACCCGTATCTCTGCTTAATGGACGGCACAGTCCATACGCATCCATAATTTCTGCGCTGAGCGCCTTGATGGCTTTTTCTCTCTCAGCATTTCGAGCTTGCAGATTTCGATCGATTGCTTCGCTTCGAGATTGCACGTCTGCCTCCCTGCGAGATTGGATTGGTTCATCCATCTCTGCTTTGTTCTCCTACCTAGATGGTGCATTTAGAGATGGTTTCGTATCAGGCCGGCAGTTGTTTTCTGAAGGGTATTACGAAGGCCAGGCGATCACCAGGTAAACCAGAAACAACACGATGACCAGGGACCCGAAAGCATTGATCAACGCTCTCGACCGGTACTCCTGGGTCTCGGCGAGAAAGGATTCGACACCGGATTTTGGGCGGGCATTGATTCCGGTATACAAGTGGACCAGCCCGTAGGAAGACACACCCAAAATCGCAACCACGAGCAGCATACGAGTTGCCGCTGCATCTGAGAACCTGTGCTCAATGATCTTATAGGCGGCCACGAATAAGCCGATGACCGCAACACTCGCGGACATCAGCGTTGCGACCCAACGGGGCAAAGGCCTCGCGAAACATGGAGGACGCGCACTCCCGATTTTGAACAACCTCCTCTTGGGAACCAAACAGCCGTAGATTCCCATAGTGAAGAGGACACCACCGAGCGCATATCTCCACCATTGGTCAGAGAAATCCATCCTATAAGCCCTTGGACAGAAGCTTAGATCAGAAACCGCACTGTTTCATAAAAATTTATCCGAAAATACAGGGCTATGCGATAGGATAGCTACCCGCGTATGCACGCGGTAGCAGCTCCGGAAAAGGCGCCTCTGTAATGGGACTTGTAGATTATCCTGTGTGGTTTTTCATCTCTCTGTTTGTGCTTCTGCTGGCCGTGGAGGAGACAGGATTCCGGCTGAGATTTCGCTCCAAGGTGGAGGTGGATGATAAATTCCATGGCCAGATCGTGGGCGCGCGAGACGGCATTGTGGTGCTGCTGAGTCTTCTGCTTGGCTTTATGCTTCCCATGTCGCTGACCCGTTTTGATCTGCGTAAACAGTTAGTGGTCCAGGAAGCCAACGCCATCGGGACGGCGAGCCTGCGAGCGCAAATGCTGTCTGAGCCGGTCCGCAGCAAGTCGCAGGAGCTGCTTGCGCAATATGCCGATGCCCGTTTGAAGTTTTTTGTAGCCGCACTGGACACAAAAGAATTAGAAGCGGCTCAAGCGCGATCGAAGCAGCTACAAGACGCATTATGGCAACAGGTGCTGCCGGTCGCGCAGTCAACCCCGAACGCCATCACCAGCGTGTATATCCAGTCACTGAACCAGATGATTGATTTGAGTGAAGAGAGCCTTGCTGCCCGGGAGAACCGCGTGCCTGGCGCCATCTGGTTTATGCTTGCGTTCATCTCTCTTTTGGCATGTTTGACCTCCGGCTACAGCCACCGGAAAAGGTTCCTGTTGTCGATGTTGGTCACGCCGCTGATGATCTCCATTGTTATGGCACTCATTGCGGACCTGGATGCTCCGCGCAGGGGGCTGATCCTGGTTGGCCATCAAAGCCTGGAAAGAGTGCAATCTGATCTCAATGGATCTATTAAACCCTCGTTCCAGGCTGCACATTGAAGCGATCCCTTTCATAGCGCTCTGCCCGCCGCCGCGCCCGAGGCCCAGGCCCATTGGAAGTTGAAGCCGCCGAGATGGCCGGTGACATCTACCACTTCGCCGATAAAAAACAGTCCTGGTACCTTTCGGCTTTCCATCGTCTTAGCGGATAACTCATCCGTATCTATTCCGCCGGCCGTGACCTCGGCCTTGGCATAGCCTTCTGTGTCTGCGGGCGTGACCTTCCATTCGTGCACCTGCTGCTCAAGTTGCGCGAGCGCCTGATTGCTCCACGTGGAAGGTGCGTGCAGCTCAAGCCAACGCGCCGCCATCCGGTTCGGCAGCACTTGCTGAAAAGCAGAGCGCGCCGCGGTGAGATTTCTGGTCCTGGCTTCGCGAATCGCAGCCGTAACATCGCGCTCGGGCGCCAAGTCAATCTGGATCGGCTTGCCTGCATTCCAATACGAGGAGATTTGCAGAATTGCCGGCCCACTCAATCCCTTGTGCGTGATCAACATCTTCTCCCGGAATGAATGATGGTCGCTGGTGGCAATCACCTCTGCTGAAACACCGGTCAGATCGCAATAGCGGCTTTGATCTTCACTTCCAAGCACCAGCGGCACAAGTGCTGGCCTGGTTGGCTGGATCTTCAAGTGGAATTGGCGTGCCAGGTCATAACCTAACGTAGTAGCACCGATTTTCGGAATGGACAGCCCACCAGTCGCAATCACCAAAACCGCTGCACGAAATTCGGCGGTTTCTGTGCGCACCACAAATTCATCCGTGCGTTGCACCTCACGGATTTTGCTGTTGGTAAAAACCTGGACTCCCGCCTGGCGACACTCGGCTTCGAGCATGTCAGTTACATCGTGGGCTGAGTGGTCACAGAAAAGCTGTCCGAGGGTCTTCTCGTGGTAGGGGATGCGATGTTTTTCGAGCAGCGCGATGAAATCTGAGGGCGTATAGCGGGCCAATGCAGATTTTGCGAAGTGCGGGTTGGCGGAGATAAAGTTCTCCGGCTTGCAATCAATGTTAGTGAAATTGCAGCGGCCGCCACCGGAGATGAGTATCTTCTTGCCAATGCGATCGGCGTGCTCCAGCACGGCAACGCGGCGTCCACGTTTGCCGGCCTCGATGGCACACATCAATCCTGCGGCCCCGGCGCCGAGAACTAAAGCATCAAATTTTTGGATCAATGGACGCCCAAGTTTTGTTGATCAAAAGTTTTATTGATCGAAGTCTTATGGATCAAAGTAGCTCCCAGGTATGCTCGCCAATCTCCAAATTCTAATATGCGGCGCGCTGGCGGATGAAACTCGTGTGCTTTTTCATTCTGCTGATATCCTTCGATGCAGTATCCTCTTTAAATGCAGGTTGGCGCTCGTCCAACTCGGGACCATACCTTGGTCCAAATCGTGGATTCGGCGCTTGCCGATGCCACCCGGAGAAGCGGCCATTGGCTTGTCTGTCGTCCCGGTTGCACGCAGTGCTGTATAGGTCCCTTTCCTATCAACCAGCTCGACGCTGCCCGGCTGCAGCAAGGACTCCACGATCTTGAGAAGCAGGCACCTGAACGTGCCGCCCGAGTGCGAGAACGCGCACGCGAATCCGTCGCGCGGTTGTCACCTGAATTCCCCGGCGATCCGGTGACAGGCTTGTTGTATGAGGGCGACTTGCATAAGAGCGGCGGGGCTGCAGAAAAGTTCTTTGAATTTGCAGATAACGAACCTTGCCCCGCTCTCGATCCTCAAACGGGAACCTGTGAACTCTACGAAGCGCGGCCTATGACCTGCCGGGTTTTTGGACCGCCGGTGCGCTCGGAATCTGGATTAGGTGTTTGCGAACTTTGCTTCCGAGGAGCGACAGACGAGGAAATTGCAGCCTGCGAGATGCATCCCGACCCTAATGATCTGGAATCTGCCTTGGCACAGGAAATAGAGCAAACTAGCGGCCTGAGCGGGAATACGATTGTGGCCTTCTGCCTGGCGTCGTGAGCGAAGGACTTTTGCGGTTGCTTTTTCTGGGCCAGTTACTTTTCTAGTAAGGTCTGACTTGTACCGCAAAGTCGCCCCCCTCCCCCACTTGCTAGCAAGTAGTTTGAACCTCTGAAACAGCATGATCGCCGCGTATTTACTGGGGAAAGTCGTGGCTGCGGCGGGCACTAGCTGAGTCAGGCCGGGTATCAGGCGGCGTTCTCAAAAGCTGCATATTGCAGCCCTTGTTCTGAGTGCCGGTATCGAGACTGAGTACTTGTTTTCTGATTTTCAAAGACAGGGGTTATTGATGCGTGCATAAATAAATGTCCCTACCCAAAAAAGCCGGGACTCAAGCCCAAAATTCTAAGAACCTTACCCCCTGGCTAAAGCCGGGGGGCTCCCACCGTGCGCCGCAGGCGACGCAATAGGACATAACTTTTGCGGGCATCGATAAATCCGACATTCTGAAATGCTGACAAGAATGATGACACACAATGTGCGGGAAATCAGGGTTTGATATCACTGTGATATCACTTGTCGTTTCGCTCACCCATGGCTAAGAGTTTTGCGGGAAACAGCCCTAGTGGGCCGGCTTCAGCAAGCCCTGCAAGTCAAGCCAATCGCGAAACCGGTCGGGCCAGGTGTCTACGGGCAGGCCCTTCTTGTGCATACCGAATCCGTGGCCACCACGGGAATAAATGTGCAGCTCGGCTGAGATTCCTGCCTTTTTCCAGGCTTCATATAAATGAATGCTGTGCTCGAGCGGCGGCACGGTCTTATCGTCATCGGCTTGTACCATGAATAGCGGCGGCGCGTCCGCAGGAGCGGTGAGGTCGTCGGGGGTGCCGGGGTAGAGAAACGCCGCGAAATTCGGACGGCTCTCGGCGTCGTGCTGCACTGTCGCACCGGCGGCAACATATCCGCCCGCCGAGAAACCGAGGAGCACGATTCGGTCGCGCGCGATGCTCCACTCTGAAGCGTGCGCGCGCACCAGCCGCACCGCCTGTTGGCCGTCGGCGATGGCCAGGGGGATGACTGCCTTCTTGCGCTCTGCCGCCTTGGCAGGATCTTTTTCATCTTCATCCCCGGTGCGCATGACCCGGTACTTGAGGACGAACGCCGTCACACCAATCGAATTCAGCCAGCGCGCCAACTCGGCTCCTTCGTGGTCAAAAGACAGCCAGCGAAAACCTCCACCCGGGCAAATAATCACGGCGGTGCCGTTAGCGGTTGCGGCATCCGGAAGAAAAGCGGTCAGCGTAGGATGCGTCACATTGCTGATGCGCTTGGTTCCATCCTGCACTGTAATCTGGGTCTCTTCGTACTTCGAGTTTTCCGATCCCGGCGCAACACCCGGCCAGAGGGGAATCACCTTGGGCTCAGCCGCGAAGGCTACAGTAGCCAACAGCGTGCAGAAAAACGGTAGAGCACGGAAATACGGTTTCATAGCAGAAGGAGTCTACCATGCTCTCCTCACTCCTTCGTCTCTTTCCCGGGTCGCATCTTCCACAACATCTGCCGCAACATGCCGAGCCAGACCTCGGCGTCGCTGGCGGGTAGATTCAGCCGACGGACCAGACGGCGAATTTTTTCTTCTGACAGAGACGCAGAGCGCGGCTTCAGGTAGCCGCTGGCGCGTAAAGCCTCGAGCAGCACTTCAGTGATGCGCTCAAGCTGGCCGGCGGTCGCGGACTCCGGCTTCTTCGTTTGCCGTGTAGTTTGCCGTGCAGTTTTTAATTTCTCGGGTTGTCGTTCGCTTTGCGCATCGCGCACCAATTCATACAGGCAGATCGCCACAGCCTGTGCCAGGTTCACGGAGATATGCTCTTCATGGGTCGGAATGCGCATCAACCAATGGCAGTGGCTCAGGTCCTGGTTCGAGAGGCCGCGCTTTTCCGAACCGAACAAAAGTGCAACGCTGCCAGATGCAAGTTGCTTGCGGATAAGGCGAGCACCGTCTTCCAGACGCCTGAGGGGATGCTGCAATTCCCGATGGCGCACTGCAGTTGTTCCCACTATAAGGGTACAGTCGGCCACGGCCTCGGCTACGCTCTTATATTCTTTCGCGCTCTTGAGCAGCGCTGACGCGCCCACAGCGGAGCGGGCCTCGCGAAATGCCAGCTCGTACGGATTCACCACACGCAGATGGCGGAAGCCGAAGTTGCTCATGGCGCGAGCCGCGGCGCCGATGTTGAGCGGGTTGCGCGTAGCTACCAGAACAACACGCAGACGGTCATGTTCAGGCGGAACCGGCAAGAGTGCTTATTTTACGCCAGGCGGGGAACTTTGCCGCCAGAGTCGCCGTATCATATAAGTGAGGAGAGAACCATGTTCACCTTCCTGTTGTGGTGTATTTTGCTGGTGCTGTGCTGGCCGCTTGCGTTGCTGGCACTGGTGGCCTACCCGTTGATCTGGCTGCTGCTTTTACCCTTCCGCATTGTTGGAATTGCTGTGGATGGCGTGCTGGGCCTGGTGAAATCCATTATTCTGTTGCCGGCGCGCGTGCTGCGCGGCCCGGCGCGGGCGTAATGCTTCGAAAGAGGCTGCGGAAAGATATTTATTTTAGCGGCACGGCTGAAGCCGTGCCCTGACAACCACGCGCTAGCGCGCGTGAAACAGTTTTTTTCTCCATGGCAATCGTAAAGTTTTTCCGCAGCCTCTAAGGACGTCAACTGAGCCAGCTTGTTTCATGAATGGTCGCAGATTCACGGAGAAAAGCTCTAAGCATTCCTTCTTCGCCATCTTCTCCATGCGATGCGGACCGCAAAGAACAGCAGGCCGCCCCAGAGCAGAAGCACCGGTCCGTAGGAAAACAGGAACAACACTAAACTGACCACACTTCCTGTGACCGTGCTGTAGCCGTCTACGGCGGCGTTGCGAATGCGGGTGAAGGTTGAAACCGGAACTGCCTGAAGCTGGTTCTCGTATTCCTCCGTCAAGGTCGCGTTGAGCGTCGCAAAATCCACCTGGTGCGCCAAGTTCTTTCTTTCGGCTTCCATCTGTTCGATCTCGCCGCGGACACGCTCTATCTCGACCTCGACGGCCAAGACATCGGAGAGCTCCCCGGTGCGGTGGCGCAGAATCTCGGTCAAGCGCTGCTCACTGTTCCTGGCGTTCGCGAGCCTGGCCACCAGGTCGACATACTGTTGCGTGACTTCTTCGCCGCTTTGCGATTCAACATCTACCCGGCCCAGTTTCTTTAACTCCGCCATGGTGGCGTCGAGTTGATCGGCAGGCACGCGCAAAGTCGCATTCAGAGTGCGTCCGCTGCCGGAGGGGGCGGTGACGTTTAACTGGCCGACGTAGCCACCGTGCCGCTTCAGGATTTCTTCCAAACCGGTTCGCGTTTTGTCGAATTCTTTGGTCGTCAACGTGAGCCCTGCTGTACGTACAATCATGGGGCCAGCCGGGACCGTTGAGCTGCCTCTTTCGTGCTCGCCTCCGCCGCCCGTCCTGCCATCTTGTTCATCAGTTCCGCTTTTGGTTACGATTGTCACCCCAGCTTCCGGCTCCTTCAGCTCAGGCAACCCTGCGGGTTGTGGCGCTACGGTCTTATGCGTTTCTACAAGCAGCCCGCCAATTCTCTGCTGTGCGAGTTGTGTGGGAGCATACTGGGCTCTTGGAAAGAAGAACACGCCCAATATGAGCAGCAGCACAGCCAGACTGGCGACCCCGATACCAGAACCCCAGACCCAGCGCGGCAACCGGGGCATCTTTAAGGCATCGCGCCAACCCCGCCGGCCCACATTAGCAGCGTCAATCTTCTGTGCCCGTTCATCAAGCACGGCAGTAACACCTCGTGTGATCCGCGAATCTTCGGATGGTTCCACCTGCCACGCCATGAGTCTTCGCGAGACGCTTTGCAGATCGCCAGCAACGCTCTGGCACTCGCGGCATTTCTTGAGATGCTCGGCCGCGGTGGCTGCCCGGTCCAGCGAGAGTTCGCCATCCAGGTAGGCCATCAATTCTTCTTCTGCAATGGGATGTTTGCTCATGCTCATTTCACTCCTCGTCTTTCTCCGGCCTTACTTCTGCCGTTCTTACTGCTGTATTGCCCATTGCTCCGCTGGTTGCCACCGCGCCGTGACTTTTCATCTCCGGTTCCAGATAGCCTTTCAACGCCATGCGCGAGCGAAACAGCCGTGAGCGTACGGTGTTCACCGGAAGGCACAGCAATTCGGCAATTTCGGAGTAGCTGAGCTGCTCGTATTCCCTCAGCATCAGGATCTCGCGCTCCCCCGCGTCAAGCTTGCCCAGGGCCTGCCTGACCCACAGTGCTTCCTCGGTGGCATCATCGGTTGTGGGTTCTGCGTCGGATTGGTTTGCTGGAGTGTTCTTCTGTTTGCGCCGCTCGGCGGCCACCAGCTTCAAGGCAATGCCATAAAGGTAAGTCCGCACCAGCGCCCGCGGCTCGTAGCGTGCGGTGGCGCGAATCACCGCGAGAAAGGTTTCCTGCGCCAGATCCTCGGCACGCTCCTGGCTTTCCAGCCGCCGTCGGAAAAACCCATAAAGCGGTCCGCAATAGCGGGCGAAGAGTTCTTCAAACGCCTCTCGCGATCCGCGTTGAAATTCCAGCATTAAGGCTTCATCGCTGACCATGGTTGCCCGTGCATCTCCTTCCGCTATCCGGTAAGTCACTTCTATAACCTGTAATGTCTTAAGGAACGAAAAAGTTCCCGGAGGTTGCATTTTTTTGGGGCTGGCGGTGAGCTTTATCAGGGCTAGGCTAAGCGCCGACCTTCGGCTAGGTGCCGCCCCTCCGGGGCTCGGTCTCTCTGTTGCAGCCTACCCAGGGCTTCCGCCCTGGGCTAAAATCTACACCGCGCCTCTGGCGCTTGAGCATCACAAAAACGAGATACTGCAAGACCTAAAAAGGTATAAACGGTGCATGCAGCCATGTTCTTCTTTAAACATCATTTATAGAAAAACTCGATTTTCACGATTTTTTGGCGAAGCCATGCTTTGGTTGACGCCGTTCTGTGCCTCGCGAATAATGACTTGTACATTCACCTTAATTAACGAGGAAATCCCATGGCTTCAACCAGGCAGTGTTGTTTGCAACGCATTTGCTCACGCTCTTTTGATTTCGGTGTCAGGTATTGGCTCGCCGCATTCATTTTGGCTTCGCTTATCTTCGTCTCTCCCAGATTAGTAAGCGCTCAAGAGGGCTATTGCCCTGCGTCTATCTCGGTGAAACAGACGATCGAAAAGACTCCAGAGGGTTGGACTGCCGGGCAGGACAAAACACCCCACAACTTATCGGGGATAACGTTTTACGACGGGCCTCCCGAGCAAGAGGCCAGCCTGGCATACGATAGTTGGACGAAGCGCAATGGCTTGGCGTACGGGGTGTGGCATTTTACTGCCAACTCATCTCCCGGCACCTGGCTGAGCTGCCACTACTCATCGACCAGCGTCGTGCTTTCGAAAGGGCTTCCCGCAAGCACCTCCGAGTGTACCGTCACCTACAACCCAAAAGTATCCGTGGATGGCTTGCCGGAGGTCCAAAAGATAGCCTGCCACTAAGCGAGTCGCCCAACCCGCTGGATCGCATCTGACCATCGTTCCCGTTCTGGGATTGAAAGGAGAACTCCAAATGTTCCGACCAACAGTAATCGTTACGACTATGATCGCATCCGTCATTCTGGGTGCATCTGCCTGGGGCCAAAGCGGCAAAATACCGACTGCCGTTACCGGCACGGTCACATATCGGCAACGCAGTGTGCTTCCACCCGATGCAATTGTCAATCTGCAATTGCAGGACATCTTCCTGCAAGATGCACCGGCAAAGCTGATCGCAGAGGTCAACATTCCTACAAAAGGAAAGCAGGTGCCGATCGCCTTCCGCATCCCCTACACTCCGGCAAATATTGACCCGGTGCATACCTATGCCGTGGAAGCCACGATCCTAGTGAACGGAAAGATGTTGTTCACTTCCACGACATCGTATCCAGTCATCACGCATGGTGCGCCCATGGAGATCTCGATCATTGTGGAGCCGGTCGCTGCCGAAGCTGCTTCCAATACGAACAAAACACACCATAGTCATACAGCTAGAGCAAAGCTCGAGGGAACAGACTGGAAGCTGATCGAACTCGGCGGCGCTCCCTTCGTGGTTACGCTGGGAACTGGGAGCGCGGATTTACAGTTAAATCCTGAGGGGAAGAAGGTGGCGGGATCGGGCGGTTGCAACCGGTTTATGGGAACTTACGAAGCGGGCAAGAGCTCGCTGCACTTCTCGGCCATCGCATTGACGGAGATGGCTTGCCCGGAGCCTGCGACGAAGCAGGAGCACGATTTCGTCGAGGCCCTGCAAGCGACTACGCGCTATCGTATCATGGGCAATACGCTCGAGCTGCGTAATGGAAAGCGGGTGCTCGCGCGCTTGCAATCGCAAAGCGCCGAGTGACTCGGAGTCCGGCTGGCCAGATCAACAAAAGAAAATATGGCTGCAGTTTTTCTGCGCCACTCCATAATTCGGCGTTCATTTCTAGAATGGGAATTTCCGTGCATTTGTTACCGCTCAAAGAAAAAGGTTGTTCAGGCGGTATTTCGCGGTATTTCTATGTAGAATTTCAATACAGAACTCACGACCCCAATCGCAATATCCGAGAAAAGGGCTGGAAGCCATGCCCAACATAACAGGTGTTTTTTCTTAGGGAGCAGCGTTCATGTCCCGTCAGGAGTTTGGCCCTTCAACTCTTTCCCGAAGCGAGTTGCTCGCCATTTTTGATTCCGACCCTTGTCAGGCCGAGGAAAAATACATTGCCTTGTATCGCAGCCTGACAAGGTACTTCGAATGGAACCGAAAATCAGATCCCCAAGATATGGCGCAGGAGGTCCTGAAACGCGGCTTTAGCAGGCTTCAGGAAGGGAAGAAAATAACGGCGGAAAACCCCGCCGCCTATTTTTTTGGGATTGCACGGAACGTGGTGCGGGAGGGTTGGAAGGCACGCCAGCCCGAGCAACTCGCTGATGTGGATATACTCAAGCCGCCGTCTTCGTTCTACAACCTCGATCCAGCCGAGCAACGCGTCTTTCTGAGCGAGTGCCTGGGCAAGTTGCCGAATGAGGAGTTTGAAATGTTGATGGCATACGTTCAGGGGGAGGGAGAGGCGTGGAGTCGAAAAGCCGGTTTGCAGCCGGGAGCCCTGCGGCTCCGGGTTCACCGTATACGGAGGCGATTGGAAGAGCTGGCCAGCTTGCGTGCCAGGGGTTCAGGAAGAAAAGAATCATGAAACACAAGTACGTCTTGAGTTCATATATATGGTAGAAGGAGAACAAGACAGAGTGGCAACGCTCGATCCTGACGCACAAATCATCCGCTATCTCCTCGATGAAATGGAGCCCGAGGAACGCTCCCTACTGGAAGAGCGCTTCAGTCAGGAACCCTCCCTGGTGGAACAAGTTTCTTCGATCGAAGATGACCTGATCATGAAATACGCATGTTCCAGGTTGGAAGAGAGTCTGGTTCCTCGTTTTGAAGAGGTCTATTTGCAGACTCCTGCGCGGCGGGCCCGGGTTGACTCCGCGCGCATCTTGCGCCAGGCCCTGGATGCTGCAGCTTCAGCTAAGGAACAGCAGCACCCACGCCCGGTTCTTCGCTTGCGTTGGGGTTTTGCGCTGGCTTTTGCCGCAGCCATGATCTTCCTGGTGGCCGGTCTGCTGCCGCTCTGGAAGAGCACTCCCTCTCGGCCCATTACTACTTCGGGCGACAATCAACAGATTGCGTTTGTTCTTGAACCGGGCCGTGTTCGCTCAGACAGTGGAGTACAGATCACAGTACCGGGCACAACCCGTGAAGTTCAATTGAAGCTGATGTGGCCTTCTTCAACGGCAAATGAAAACTATCGTGTGATATTGGGAACACCGGAGCGGCCGGGGATTTGGAGCGGGGCCACGGTTCACAAAGACGCAGGTGTCGTCGCAACTGTACCGGCCAATGTGCTGACCGCTGGAGATTACACTCTCAAGCTTCAGATCGCACGCGCCGGCGCCCATTGGGAAGATGTAGCAAACTATTATTTCCGCGTAGCGAAACCAATCGCATCCGGAAAATGAGCCATCAACTCGCTGCAATGACACAATCTATAAGTGGCAAAATAATGACTGAATGCTCTTACTTCCACTCTCCGTGGATTTGGAAAGCAGCCCAGTAATAAGGCGCACGCCAGCGCTGCTGCTTCCACATCGCGATTTGGGCCTGTCGCAGTGCTGCTGCGGGCGGCATTCTTTGCTGCTCCATCGCTTTATAAAATTCACCCATAAGATTGGCTGTGGCAAGATCGTCAATCTTCCACAAACTCGCTACAACGCGAGAGGCCCCGGCATACATGAAACCCCGTGTCAGTCCTATCAGCCCCTCTCCTTGGATTTCTTTCCCCAGGCCAGTTTCACATGCGCTCAGTACGACCAACTCCGCCGGCAGATTCAAGTTATAAATATCCTGCAGTCCAAGAAAACCATTCTGCGGTCTTCCTTTTGCATTGACCAACGACAACACCAGGCCCGACAACTGCGGATGCTGGCTGTTCAGTATTCCGTGGGTGGCAAAGTGCACGATTCGATATTGCGCCAGACTTTTACTGACCGCGGTTGCGCGGCTCGCGTTAAAGTCGAGGGCCACCATGCCTTCTCCGGCAGGGGTCATTGTCATAATGCTGTCGGCCTCTTGCCGTGTCAGTGGCAGCCGTGGGAACGGTACTTTTCCTTGCGTTCCCAAACCTACGTCTGCTGCAGAGCGCGTCAACTGGCCGTCAGATAAATCTTCTTCATCATTTTCTTCTCCCCGCATGGCCATGCGGTTCGGCCCCTGCTCTTGATCTGTTGCTCGCTGCAGCCGTACGTCTGCGTCGTCAAAAACAGGGTCGGCGAGCACGGCAACTGCCTTGGGCGCCCTCTCCCGGCCCATCCTCTCCTGCCGCAGCACCGATAAAACTGACGCCGAAGGCAAATTTACAATTTCGTGTTTCACAATGAGCGGGACTGCTGGTCTGCTGACAGCCGTGGATGCTTTCGGAATCGGCAGAGCTGCAAAGGGAATGTAATGCAGCGCGCCATCACTGACGATCAGTAGCCGTTTCGCTTTGAGCTCGCCGGCTACAGGTCCCAGTATCATTCGGCTCAGCTCGCTCGCCGCCTTTGGATATTCTACTTCGGCTTTCTCCACCCGGGCCTGCCACTCCAGGAAGTCCTCGCCTTTCTTGCGGCTGTTTCGTGCGGTCAGAGAAGAGTACACTTGGCGCGCTGCCCCTTCGATCAAGGCGCGCTTGGGTAACTTGTACGCAACCAGCGTGTTTGGAGTTACAGCAAAAACATAGCTGCGCTCTTCACCCAGCGAGTATTCCAGCAAAAGTGTGCCGTCATCGAGCAATTGCTTCTGGATTTCCTTGGTGCTTAGAGGCCGCGGCTGGGTGAGCGCAGCATAGCCGGGGCTGCTCGCTCGAATTTGTCCTTCCACATCCTGGTATTTCTCCAGAAGCTCCTTGATCTCTTTGTCAATTGCAATGAGCTGCTCTTGTGAATGGGTACTGTTGAGAAACTGGAGTCGCCGGTTTGACTTGGCAGTATACAACTGTTGCAAGGAGCGTTCCTGTTCGAGCAGGTCCGGGGTCACTCCGGTGTGGATATCTATGCGACCCATAGCCAGGGTTTCCAGCAACGTTCGGGCCCGTGAGCGCTCGAGTACCTGAAAGGCAAGCTCAGGCTGTTGCTCGGCGATAAGGAGCTCTATGTAATCCTCGTAATAGCTGTCATATTTAGCGCGAAACCGGAATCGGTCTTCATCCACTCCACCCAGGCGGGCGGTTTGACTCTCCAGTGCAGTTAAGGCTTGATCGAACAGTTGCGCAGCAGCATCGGGCCGCTGTTTCTGACGCATGATGCTGGCTAGAGCAGCAAGTGTTGCGGCATGGTACTTACTGCCAGACGCCAGCTTTTCCTGGATCGCCAGAGCTTGACGGTAGTACTCCTCGGCTTTAGCCAGATCACCGCGGCTCTGAACTACATCGCCTAACCCCTTAAAGGTAAGGGCAATGTATAAGCTTCCAGGAGCTACTTTCTCCTCGATCGCCAGAGCTTGACGATAGTATTCTTCCGCCTTGGCTCCATTACTCCGGTATTGAGCAAGATCACCGAGACTCCCAAGACTCATTGCAGCAACCAGAGTTTCAGGCGCGAGCCTCTTTCGAATAGCGAGCCCTTGTTGGTAGTATTCCTCTGCCTTTGTTGGATCGCCTCGATCCAGAACAGCATCTCCAAGGTCCGTCAGAACGTGTGCAGCCCTGAGACCATTGGGATCCAATTTCTCCAGAATTCCCAAAGCTTGCTTTAAGTACTCTTCAGCTTTGGCTGGATCACCGCGTTGAAGAGCAATCAGTCCAAGATTGCTGATGCTTGCTGAGACACTGAGACTGCCAGGGGAAAGTTTCTTTTGGATTGCCAGCGCACGCCGATAGTAATCCTCTGCTTTAGCCAGATCACCACGTCCATAGTAAACATTCCCGAGGGCATTCAAGCTTGAAGCGGCGTAGAGGCTTTCTGGAACCAACTTCTCCATGATCGTAGAAGCCTGGCGGTAGTACTCTTCACAGCTTGCCAGATCGTTTTGATTCCACGTCGCCACGCCAAGATATTGGAGGTTTAGCGCGATACTGACAGTATCGGTTCCCAGCTTCTGCCTCTCTAGCAGTGCCTGTCGGTAATACTTTTCTGCATTTTCCCAATCGCTTCGATCTCTGTAAGTGCTGCCCCATTCCTGAAGTAATCGAGCCTTGAATGCCGCCCCGGCTTCTTGTGCCTGTTCAATAGCCTTTCGATAATAAGCATCGGCTTCCTCCCATTGCCGTTCTCCAGCTAAAAGATCGGCGGCATGAAACATCAACCAGGAGCTAACCCATACTGGTTGGGATTTTTGCGCCTCGACTGCGGCCACGCGCCAACGTTCCGCCGCCTGCGCCGGCTTGCCGGCCTTGGCCAATTCCTGGCCTTCTCGATAAATCACCAGCAGGACCTCGGGAAGATTCGGGCGCACCTTGATGCCCCAAGTATCAGTCTCCAATATCCAAACCCGGGTTTCCGTGCCTCTTAGTCCTTCAATGCTTACTGCTCCCCGGGAGGCCTGCTCGATTTGTATTTGGAGCAGATCAAAGGGCGAATCCATTTTGCCCTTGGCGTCATCACGGGTCCAATCTAACAGTATGTCGCCTTCCTTAAATCCCGCTTTGTCGGCAGTAGAGTTTTTGTCAACCTTTTCGACTACGATTCCCCTGGTGGGTTCTCCCAAAGCATCTGTAACCGAATGTTTCAGATTAGACGCAGTTTGGCCGAAAGTACAAAGAGTTAATAAAAAGAATACAGTCTGGGAAATGACGAGGTTGCGTAACTTCATTCGCATAATCTGCGTAGGAGAATATGTCTGAGCTTCCGTTTAAGCTATCTGTCTGGACGACCAGGCGCAAATCATCCCGGAAAACGGAAACTGGGTTGCCTTAATAAAAAGTTTGGGCCTCCATAGTTGGCTCACACAACTATCACCCTATTTTAGTTTAGGGTTTATGAACTGCCCTATGCGAAGCCCATTCCGAGAGCCTTTCCTCAGTGACAAGGGGGACACGGAGGTGGAATTTGGGGACAACCTTGTACGCTCGGATCACATTGTTGGTCGTCCGAATTGGGAGCGGTATCATAATACGCAGGATGCAGATGCGCACGAGGTTGCGGCTTCTGCGTTCCTGCCGTACCAGCCAGTAAAAGGATTAAAACAGATAGAACTACACCAAAGGTTCGTTTCATAGGAGCTCCTTAAAGTGCTGGGGATAAGTTTTACCTAAGACAGTAATGATGGTGCAGCAGAACTATGGAATTGTCAAAATATTGTAAATAATGTGTAAAGTCATGTAAATTTTGATGCTTTGGCAGCAAACTGGAGCCGGCGAAAGGAATGCTCTATTCCCATTCCCGATTTGGGCTCTAAACCAGAATGGGGCCACCTTTACGCTTGCTGCTGGGCGAGCCAAACTTCGGCTTCGTGGAAGTCCCGAAAGGGCCGGATTTGCGTTACTTCCGCCAGCAGGGTTTCCACCATACGCAGTATCCCGTAATTGACGTCACTGGAAACCACGATGGCGGTTGGCCCCAGCCGCTCCTGTTTCGCCAGGTTTTTCAGCACGTCAATCAGTTGATAGATTTCTTCGCAGGAAAGTGGAACCTTTGCGGCGCGTGCATCAACCAACTCGGGGTACGCCAAGCCGCGCGCGCGCCGTTCTTCTTCAAGGTGCTGTTTGATCTCCGCCAGGGTAATTGACCCTTCCGCCTTTACATACGCCCAGCTTCGGTCATGATCAACTTTGAGAGTTATAGACATTTGCGTCGTTCCGATGGAATGGATCTTTGATCAGGAATTTAGTTCTTTGTCTTCAGGGCATTCGTTCTTGCGTCAATGAGCTTTCAACCCAAGGACTGCTTAGAACGGTGAGCATCCGTGATCAATCAAGAATTGTTTGACAGGTCCCTTGCCCCCTGCAACCACGTAGAACATGCGATTGAATCGCGCTTCTCGATCAGCCTGGCTTGTGCCCTTGCCAGGAGGCAGCTTGAGGTAAAACATGTAAACATTCTTGCTGTTCTCAAGGTACAAACTTTCTTCAACTTGAGTCTGGGCAAGTTTGCATGCATCAGTGGCGGATTTGCCCTTATCGCTCTCGAGCTTTTCCTTGAGCCTCTGGGCCTCTTCTTTCATACGCTTGAGTCTTACTTCATATTGTTCAGTGTCGCCAATTTCACGCATTGCCTCGGCCATGCTTGAGGTAAAAAGGACGTGCGCTTCGGGAAGCGGTCCAAGAGCAAGCTGATATTCATGAAGAAGCTCATGGACGTCATACGGGCCCAGCTTTGAATCGGACCTGAATTTCACGGAATACTGGGAGAGGTAATCCACCGCGCAATGTAATGCCAGGCCGCCCTCACCTTTGGGGTGGGGCCAGTTGTCATCATCATAGATCGTAAACTTGAGTGAGGGGCAGATCTCTTCCAGCTTGATGCCGGTGATCTTGCGGTAGGCGGGAAAAACCTTGCACGCCTGATTTTCAATGAAGGGTCGGCAGAGTTGCTGCGTCGCCGTATCTTTAATGTGAGTGCAATCAATCTGGAAGGTGATTGGAATCTTCGTCTGTTTGAGGCAACTGGAAACTGTTATTTCACTCTGAGCTATAACACGGGAGGGAGCCATCCAGGTCACGCAGGCGATTGCGAGAAGGGCCAGGATTCGTCTTACGGTTGGCTGTCGCACAAGAACAAGTTATAAACTTTGTCCGCGACTTCCGCAACCAAACCCCCATCTGGCAAATTACTCACTCGTAGCATCAACTTCTAAACTCCGGCCGAGACCACCTGGCCGGACGTCGTGACGGGCGCTTCGCTCCGTGCGAGTTGTTGACGGAAGCGGACATGCCGCAAGCGAGTCAGCTCCACCAGCGGCGACCACACGCTATGCACAAGATCGTGCTTGATCAGTTGATGCCAGAAACGGTTCGAGCGCTTGTAGAGATATGACATGGCCAGATACAGAGGTGCTGCGCGCCAATCTTTGGGCCGGCGCCGCCAGATGGAGGCGTGCGAGAACAACCGTTCGTAAATCCAACCGTAACCCTGCTCCAATTCTTCTGGAGTCATGTGCTTGGGTTGGAATACGGTGTGACCCGTGTCGTAGAGGGTCCAATTCTTGTGCAGCAATCGTCCCTGGGCTTCCATCTGCCGGAACAGAGGCGTCGCCGGATACGGAGTGAGAATATGAAAAGTCGCGCACTCCAAGCGGTTTTCTTCAATCCATTCCGCGGTGCGCGCAAAAACATCTTTACGGTCATGGTCAAAGCCCAACACGAACGAGCCGTTCACCTGGATGCCGCAATCGTGCAGCATTTGCACCCGGCGGGCATAGTCTGAGGTCTTCGGAGTCTTTTTGTGCGCCTCGGCCAGATTGTTGTCGCTGAGCGATTCGAACCCGATAAAAACACCGGTACATCCTGCCAATGCCATGTTGCGGATGAGGCTGGGATCATCGGTAACATCAATCGAAACTGCCGCGCTCCATATCTTGTTCAACGGACGCAGCGCAGTGCACAGAGCGTGCAGATAGTCCCTGCGCGAGCCCAGGTTGTTATCAATAAACACGGCGTAGGGTTCCCGGTTTGCTGCAAATTCGTCCGCCACCTGCTGCGGGCGCCGCATACGATACGGCATGCGCAGCCCTTCGGTTGCCAGATAACAAAAGCCGCAACGGTTATGGCAGCCGCGCGTCGCAATCAAGCTGGTCGTGGTCAGGAAGCTATGACGCGGAAGAATAGAACGCCGTGGCGCGGGATCGTCGCAATAATCATTCTCATACGTTGCAATGTAGCATGGTTGCAGTTGGTCCGCTTCTACATCGCACAGGATTCGCGGCCAGAGTTGCACGCCGTCGCCCAAAGCTAAGGCATCGGCGTGAGGCGCACAGTCCTCGGGACAAGAAAGAACATGAAGCCCTCCGAGTATTACCTTCGCGCCCCGTGCGCGGTACCAGTCTGCCAGTTCGTATGCCCGCTGGGCGAAGGTGAGGTGAACGGTAATGCCCACCACCTGCGGCATCGGGTCAAACGGTGGACGTCCGTCCAGCAGGTTTTCGTCCCAATATTCCACCCGCCAATGCTCAGGCGTTGCCGCCGCGAAGCTGGTCAGCGCCAGGGTCGGCGTCAGTACGTGCTTGCCAAAGCTTGCGTGCGGGTCCTTGGGGTAGAACGGATTGATCAGCAAAGCGTAATGCTGCCGTATCGGCAGGCGCGAGGCGCTTGCCTCCAGCTTGGGCCCTATGATCATCTCTCGCGGAATCCAGCGCTTCTTGGGGGGTCGTTGGAATGGTTTGCCAGGAGGAATCATGATAAGTACTTTATGTTATAAAGTACTTATAGTCAACGTAATAAAATTCCTCCTTAAGTTTTAGGAATTTCAATCTACGATGAAGAGTTTTGCGCCGGCCCGGGTTGAGCTGCGGTGCGGTGAACTTCCGTCGCTCACCTGGTAGCTGAACCCGGGCTTCAAAGTGAAGCTCTGGCCATCGGCAGTTTTGGTTTCGAGCTCGCCTTCCAGGCAAAGGATGATGTGGCCTTTGGAGCACCAGTGGTCTGCGGTATAGCCCGGCGAATATTCCACCATGCGCACGCGAATCTCTCCCACGGTCTGGGTACGCCAAAGCGCAAAACCGCTTTCTCCCGGATGCTTTGTAGGAGAGACCTGGCTCCAATCAGTGGTTGATAATGGAAATCCGTCCATTTTCATGGATTCAGTATAAAAGGCACGGCTTATGGCAACAAACCAGTACCAGCCAAGTCATCGCTCTCGACGCCTACGTCTGACGACCGAGGACTAAGCACCATTCTCAACCGCCAGTTCGACGGCTTGCGCAGCATGAATCTGAGTTGTATCAAAAACCGGAAGTGACGAGTCGGCCGGTTTGATCAGCAGTGTGATTTCTGTGCAACCAAGTACGACACCCTCACAGCCATTTGCTTTCAGCCATTCAATAATCCGTTGATACTCTTTGCGTGAAGAGTCTAGAACCGTGCCGTGGCAAAGTTCGTCATAGATAATTCGATGCACGACGGCGCGGTCTTCCTGGTTGGGGATCACGGCTCCAATACCATGCCTGGACTCAAGCCGCTCCCGATAAAATTCATCTTCCATGGTAAAGCGGGTCCCCAGCAGGCCCACTTTTTTCATACCGGCGCTTTTGATCGCCTTTGCCGTCGCATCAGCAATGTGGAGAAATGGAATTTTGACTGCGCTCTCAATATTGGGTGTCAATTTGTGCATCGTGTTCGTACATAGCAGGATAAAGTCGGCCCCGCCGCCTTCCAGTTGGCGGGCCGCGTGAGCCATTTGAGCGCCCAGTTCCTCCCAGCGTCCTTCACGTTGCAATACTGCAATCTCGTCGAAATTCACAGTTACCATGAGGCTCCTGGCATTATTGTGCCCGCCCAGCCGTGCTTTCATTCCCTGGTTGATAAGCCGGTAGTACTCTACCGAAGATTCCCAACTCATGCCGCCGATGAGTCCAATTGTCTTCATGATTTCTAACATATCAGTTTTTGAGGTTGGTGGTTAGACCGTCACGCGGAAATGACTATGCGGCCCATAGAGTGAATAGCTCGGATCCTTTTTTACATAAAAAAACGGGCTGGAACTCACGATTCCAGCCCGTTTCAAAAACAACTTTGCCGCGATTAGCGGGAACCACGATCATAGTCGTGATCACGGAAATGATCACCATGGTCGCGGTCCCTGTCATGATCACGGTCCCTGTCGTGATCGTCGCGGTCCCAGTCGTGTTCATCGTGCCATTGACGGTCGTGGCCGTTCCAATAGCTATGGAATTCATTCCAGCAATGCTCTCGTTGTTCGTTCAGATCGCGTCGCCGGTCATTCGCTTGATGGCTATATTCGCCGTGTTTGCGGATCGCCTCATCAAGCTTCCATTCGGCTTTTTCCACGCGTTGCTGGCATTTCGCACGGTCCCTGTCCCTATCTCTGTCTCGGTCATCAGCATGTGCGCGCGGCACACCAACAAAGAAACAGAGTGCACCGAAGGTTGCAACAACCGCTATTCTTTTTGCGAATCTTGCAAAGTTGAATTGCATGTTCAAAGAGTTCCTCTCAATTCTCTCCGGCCATACTCTCTAAGATGCGTATTCCGCTTTTAAAAGTTGAAGAATTTGTAAAGTTTTACTGAAAATTTGATGAAGTTCCCCATAAAACGCTGAATACATTAAATTTAATGCGCGTTTTCCTGCGAACTCAAATGGTCTTGCTGACGAATAAAGAAATGCCACTTATCTATATTCGCCGGGACTGCAACGTCGAAGAATCCGACCATCATTTCGTTGTAAGTTTGGTCGCCCCACTCGACCGGGCTGTCTGGGTCCGGGTTATGCAGATTGTTCCTTGAATTGTCATACCACGCCACCGCTTGCAATTCGGTGCCTGCCTTGAGCACGCGTGGCTCCGCCAAGCGGTAGCTCAACTGCCAGTAGAAGTTGTAGTTCACGCGCAGCAGTGTCTCCACGCTGCGGTCCGGATGAATGATGTTGTACTCAAACCGCTTCCCGCGCAGATGCATATGCGGAAAAAAGCTGAGCAGTGTGGCGTCGTTGGGTAGAGTGCCGTGCACTTCCACGCGGTAGTTTTCTGCACCCGCTGGAATAGGGATGGCATCGTGATCGTTAGCCAGTTGCAATGTAAATATGCGTTGTTTGGGTGGCTGCCTGGCGAAAACAATTCCGACACTCGTCCGGTCGGTTGCGGCATGTCCGTTGGTTGTGTAATGCATCTGGAAAACCAGGTCGGAGTGCGCCGGAACAAATTTCGCCATGCCATCAGGCCAACGGTCAGGCGAGCTGCCGGGCGCGTAGACCAGAAGCATGTCGCTGGTGGTCGCGTGCGCCTCGCGCCGGAGTTTTTCATCTCGCAGACTTGACGCCGTAAACGGCACACCCAGCGGAGCACTGCGCAGCCACTCTGAATCTGGCGGACGGATATACACCACCGCATGATGCACATGCTCCCGGCTTGAGGGTTTGACCTCCGACATTTGTATCCACTTGTCTTCGCTGAAGCCGGTGGGCACGATCTCGTACGTATATTCCACGTCTCCGTGAGCAGGAATGGAGACCCGTTTTGGCATTTGCACTACAACGTCGGGCTGAGAAATGTTCCAGCCTTGCGTCCAGTGCAGCGCAGGTGGCGCGTCGTGGGGATCGCCCGCAGGCGCATGGGCATCAGCCCACACCGAAAGCGTAACAATCTGCTGTGGTGGTGTCAGTGACGGATCGTCGGAGAAGCTTCCGTATGCAGGATCGGCAAACCAAGGCGGCATCTTCTTCGCACTCACCTCTTCGCGGATCGCATCCGCCCAGCGCCGTGTTTGCTCGTAGCTCACGAGCGGCATGGGGGCAATCTCGCCCTGGCGGTGACACATCTGGCAGTGCTTCTGCAGGATGGGTAATACGTCGCGATAGAAAGTAGGCGTTGTTGTAGCAGTCTTGGCCGCTGGTGTGCTTCCCAACCGAAACAATGTCGCACTCAGCAAAATCACAAGCAATGATTGGCGGCCGTTTCTAAGGAACCTGGAAGCCGGAAACATTTTCCCGAGACTCATTCGACCTTCTCTAAGGTCGGCGTACGGGAGTTTGATTGGGGCTCGGAGGCAGAATCTTTGGTTCGCTGGAATCGAGGTGGGGGCTGGAGGTGGAACTGGATTCGGAGCTGGCATGCTGGCTGGTGATGAAAAGAACCGCGGCCGTCCAGGTTGGGAACAAATCGAGACCGGGCACGAGTTTTGCGAAGAACGAGGGCAGGAGGGCCCAGTGCCATCCCATGAGTTTGACGAGAATCGCACCGGTAATTACATCAAGGATGTCATCGGCGGGTGAAAGAGCGCCAGCCAAAAAAAACGGAAAGGCAATGATCTGAATGAAATCTGCAGCCGCGGCAACAATCCAGGCCGGGCGATTCTCTGGGGCCTTGAGGGCTTTAATAACAAGCTCAAACATCGGAGTACCACCATTCTCAGTTACACATTAAGAATACAGTGGTTGGGGGTTGGGAGGGAATAAGGTTTTGGCTATTTCTGTTTCTTGCCAGCTATCTTCAGCACAACCGGATCCAGGCGGTCGAAGGCCTCCTGTAAAATGCGCCGCGAGGTAGCAAAGCAGATGCGTACGTGTCCGCTGGCTCCCGGCCCAAACCAGCAGGGTGCGCCCGGAACCAGGGCAACGCGAGCCTGTTCACGCAACTGTTCACACAGGCGCTCCGCGTCGTCGCTGACACTTCGGACGCAAGGAAAAATGACGTACGTTCCCTTGGGCGGATCAACGGTCACCCCCGGCCATTTCGATAAGCGCTCAACCGCATAATCGCGCTGCCCCTGTAAATGCCTGATGAACTCTGAGAGCCACTCCCGGCCATCTCGAACTGCGGCGATCACAGCTACTTGTGACAGAACCGAGACGCCGAAAACAGTGCTCTCAGCGTCAGAAGCAGCTACGATCCCTTTCTTCCACTCCGGATCGGTGCATACAACGCAGCCTACTCGCAATCCCGCCAGGGCGAAGTTCTTGGAAAAACCATAGACGGTGACCGTGCTGCGAGCGATCTCAGGCGAGAGCGCAGCCAAGCTGGCGAACTGATGGGGTGGATACACAATATCTGACCAGATTTCATCCGAGAGAATGCGCAGGCCATGCCGTAGCGCCCACTCTGCGACTGGTTGCAGCCATGCGCGTGAGTAAACCGCTCCCAGCGGGTTATGCGGATTGCACAGCCACAACATCCGCGTGCGCGGCGTGAGGCGAGCTTCTAACGCGGCAATAAACTCTTCTGCGGTTGTTGCCGGCTTTACGCCCACACGTACCGGAATGCCGCCGGCGCGTTCGATGGTGTGCTGAAATAAAAAATCAACCGGATCAGGAATCAGCACCTCATCGCCGCTCTTCAAGCTGGCGCGTGCTACCACCGCGATTGCCGCAGCAGCGCTGTCCGTAGCGAAGACCGCCGCAGGTGAGCAATCTATCTGGCGCCTCGTACGCATCCAGTCGGCCACTGCTTCACGAAATTTGGGCAGTCCCTCCGGCGGAGTGTAACTCAGCACTCCGTCACGCACGTAGCGAACCAGCTCCTCTTGAATTGCCGGGCAGATTGGGAAGTCAGGATCGGCCGCCGTCAACGGAATCACGTCCGCCGGCTGTTGTGCCCAGCGCAGGTTATACGCCCGCTCGCGCAAAAGGCCCAGCGGGACCGCATCATCGGAAAAGAAAGTATTGCTCACTTAGTGTAACCGGCCTGCGAAATAGTTCTCTAGGAAACCTGTCAAATCGTGATGTTGGGCATTATAACGTTTCGGAAACTCTTACTTTGATTTCGACTCGACTATCTGCATCTTTTACAAGGTTGGCGATGCATGGAAAATAATCGCTGTTTCCGGCAATGGCGATAGCATAATCGGCAGCGGAAGCACGAACTCGGCCCGATTCAGGATCTCATTCTTTGTTATCGAGCTCATCTCATCCATATTCACTTGCCAGCACGAATGACCATCGGTAAAAAACATCTGCCCGTCGAGACTGACGATCAAATAACATCCGTCGTTAAAACCTCCAGCGTCGTCGAGGTCGGCGTAGGACTCCCGATAGAAATCGAGTGCATGGTGAGAAGAAATCTCTGAGAGCACATGCCGCGCATGGGCCTGCAAAAGATTTTGCGTGCGCTCAGGACCCAGAGCTGTCTTGAGGGTTCGAAGCTCGTCAATGGGCCCCCGGCGTGGTTCTCGCATAAGCTCCCACTGATTGGGATAGATGGTCAGGTGAGCATCACGCAAATCTACTGACACCGGTGTGTTGTTGTCATTCGCGATCCTTACGTGGATATAAAACCGGTCAGAATCTTTGGTCTGGTAGAGCCGCCGTTCAACCTCAATCCGCACGCCGTGAGAATCACTCAACCCGTGCCACTCGGCCCCGAACTCTCCAGTGATTGCGGCTGTGCAGCCTCCGTGCGATGGCGGTCGCGGAATTTTGACCGCCTGAGCCACGGTTGTTGCCACGAGTAGGAGTGCTGCCAGCCAGTAACGCATAGGAAAAGCCTAACAGATCGAAACGTAATCAGTCAGAAACTGCCCTGTCGCGAAACAACTCACGCCTTCGGTGCCGTCGTGGGAGGTCCAAAGGGGCCGCAACGGCCGCGCATACCTTCTTTGAATTTCTCACGTTCTTCCGGGGTCATCTGCTCCCAGCGTTCCATTATGCGTTGCCGCCAGTGCCCGCCAAAGCCAGGACGGCCTCGGAACCCGCCGAACAGGATCTTGCTCAGCACCAGAATGCCCAGTGCCTGCCAGAAGTTAATCGTGTGCCATCCAAACAGCTCAGGCGTCAGCCAGTTCCACAATTTCATGACCACAAAACTGAATACGGTGGCGGCCAATGCTACAAATATCAGGATTTTCAGTATTTTTAACGGCCAATATTTTCTCATGTTCTCTTCTTCATCCTTTCGTAAACTCGTCGTAGATTGTCTGCAGCCGCTCGCGCAAGTGCAGCACCGCATAACGTTTGCGCGCCCGCAGCGTATTCACATTCAAGCCGGTCTCGGCAACAAGCTCTTTGAAGCTTCTGCCCTCGATCTCGTGAGCGATGAATACTTCGCGCTGTTCTTCAGGCAGTTCGCGCAAAGCATCGTCCAGCTCTTCTACCAGTACGCTTCGGGCGTAAGCCGCTTCCGGTCCCGCATCAGCGGAGGGCAGCAGGTCTTCCAACCGCAGCGCCTCTCCATCTTCTGCGACCGCTATCGGGTCGCTAATGAACGCATCCGGTTTCTTCTTGCGGAACAGATCTATGATGCGGTTGCGCGCCACCCGGAACAGCCATGCGCCGACCTGCTCGATGGGCTTCATCATCCGGTAAGCTTCCACCAGTTCGTAGAAAACCTCTTGCAGAATGTCTTCGGCGTCGCCCGGGTCGCTGACACGTCTCCGGATAAAATTCCGCAGCCTGGGCTGCTCCCGTTCAATCGCTTCCGAGATCCGTTGCTCTTGCTCGGCTGTCATGCACTCGACGCTCAGCGTCTCTTTCATCTACTTGTGTAGACGAATGGGCCGCTCGAATATTGTAAGAAAGCTTACAATCTTGACCATGAAAATTGCCCTGCTGGTTTTGCTCGCGGTTGTGACCGTTCCTGCCATTTTTGCCGCCGACGAGCCCTTTGCGCCGCTTCCCCCCGTTGACCTATCGAAATTGAATCCTAGTGATTTCACCGATGCTGAGATTGATCTGCCGTTTTATCTCAATAATTTCCACCAGGTGGCTGACAGCGTAGTGGCCACTGGGGCTGACCGTGGTTTTATTGGCATCTCCGTCTGGCGCTCTCCGAAAGATAACCACCCTTATAACGCTCGCATCATGGAGAACATCCTTTCGCTGGCGTATTTTTATACAGCGAAGAGGCCATGGAACCCCTACTACGGCTCGGCTGCGTTGCGCCAGCGATTGGAAGCGGCGCTCGACTTCTGGTGTCGTCTTCAGAGTCCCGAAGGAAAGTTCAGCGAATATGGTTCGCAGCAATGGAACCTTCCGGCTACTGCCTTTGCCACCAAGTTCATGGGTCAGACCCTCACCTTGCTGAAGGACGGCCCCCCTATTGATCCCACTCTGTTGCAGCGCGTGATTGAAGCTGACCGTAAGGCCATCCGCGTTGTCCTCACCGATCCGGATTTCTACCTGCACGGCAAAAGCTACTCCAATCAATTCACTAATGTCTGGGCGGGTGCGCTCGAGTTTTTCAACCTCTACCCTGATCCCGAATTGGAAAAGCTATTCTGGCCTCGCGTTCAGGATGGCATGCGCGACTTTCAAAGCCCTGCCGGATTTTTTTACGAGGCCAATGGTCCCGATTGGGGATACAACTCTTATACCCACCAGAGCAATCTGCGCAGTGTTTACCATTACACTCGCGGCACGGACCGCGCCGGTCAGTTCATCGAGCACGAACGCCGCTGGTTCGAGTGGCTCTCCTGGAACGCAGTGCCCGAGCCCGATGGCGCCGGATGGGTACTCAACCGCGCCATCGAGACCCGCCAGAAGAAACCTTTTCTTCCTGAGTTGACCGAGCCCATGGCTGAGCAGATTCCTATTGCGCGCGCCTTTGCTCAGACCGATGCTGAGCGCCTGCAAGAAATCTCTGCCACGCGCCGTAATCTAGTGAAGAATTGGCCCAAGGTTGCCTCGCTCCAGACCGGCGAGTTCTGGAGTTGGTCACCGTATACCTTTCTGCATCGCGCTCAATTCGACTGTCGTCCTACTCAGGCGCAGCGTGATGAGGCGCGCAACCTTCTGCCCTACGTTGCGCGCACCAACTTCACCCACCAGTTGATGGATAGCCGCAATCCCATGGTCTACACGTACGTGCGGCGTCCCAGCTACTACGCCGTCTTCAACTCCGGAAAGCGGCTCTTGAAGCAGCAGCGCTACGGCCTCGGTCTGCTTTGGAGCGCGGAGACCGGCGCTGTTCTGCAATCACAAACCGGAGATGACGATGCGACTTGGGGAACACATTCCGGTACTAACGTCTTTGAGGCCGATGATCTGCCCGCCACCTTCGAAGCGGATGGCCAGACTGTTGCCCCTGCGCCCGGCTCGCGTGATCTAAAATCTGGCGATCTCGTGGTGCACTATCCACTTGGCAAGGAGGGTGAGAAGACAATTCGCTTCGAGGCCAATTCCATCATTGTTGCTGTTCATCATCCTGGCCCATTTACCGAAGTGCTTCCGCTGTTGAGTGCCAACCCTGCCGGTATCATCGTAGAAAAAAGCCAGCTCAAGCTTCCTTCAGGGGACGGCACATTTGTGATCTCATTCCGTACAAAACCAGAAGACAAAGTGGCAATCCAACCCGTTTCACCTGCTGTTCCCGAAGCCGGTAGCTCAGAGACCGGCAGCACAGATGGCAAGATCGCAGGCAAGCAGGTCGTGGTCGTGCGCATCTCTGCAACTGACGAATTGCGCTATGAGATGATGTTTGCTCCCGCTCCGGCGCCGGCTCCCCAACCCAAACCTGCACCGTAGCTGTGACTAGGGATTCCAGTTGGGAGATAGCTGGCCACCGACGTTGCATAACGGACCCATCCCAAGACAGATTACATCTGCCCAAAACGCTGCCCAATCAATTGAATCCTTTTCCAGCCCTCGTCCGTATACATTACGGATATGAGCTTTGCCAGGACCATTTTGTGGAGCTTGCGATTGAACGTCGAAAATGAAGTTGAGCGGCTCAGGAAGCACGACCTTAACGCCCTCGACTCTCTCATTCCGCTCTATCAGCACCGGCTTTTTCGTTACCTGCTTCGCATGGTCGGCAACAACAGCGTGGCCGAAGATTTATTTCAGCAGACCTGGATGCGGGTCATTGAAAGAATTGACACTTACAAAGAGTACAGTGAATTCAGTGCCTGGTTGTTTTCGATTGCTCACAATCTGGCCATTGATTATTGGCGTGTGCGTCGTCCTGAGCCTTTGGATGAGGACGCTCCTGCGAACGAGCACTTTCATGACCGCTCCGTGGATGCCCTTTCAGCCATGATCTCCAGCGAACGGGCGGTTGCTGTCGCAATCATCGTGGAAACGCTTCCGCCGATATACCGCGAGGTGCTGACCCTGCGGTTCGAGGAAGAGATGAAGATCCACGAAATTGCAGAGGTCCTGCAGCAGCCCTTGCCAACGATTAAGACGCGGCTCCACCGGGCGCTCAACTTACTGCGTGACCGTCTGGCTCCGCGAGGAGTAGCAGCTCAATGAATACACATTCCAAAGTCCGCGATTTGCTGGCGCTGGCGGCAAGCGGTCTGCTGAGCGACGCAGAAGAAAAGTTTGTCCACCAGCATCTTCAAGAGTGCGCCGAGTGCGCCGCCGAGCTTGATCGCTGGCGTCTCATTACAGGCGCTCTCAACCAGCGGCCTGCGCCGCCGTTTTCCGCCTCATTGGCGCAACAAACGGTTTCGCGAGTCAAAGATGCATGCTCTGCTCAATCGGAAAAACGGGTCAGTGTTTTTTTCCTCTCGGTTGCGATTGGGTTTGGGTGGTTATTTTGCCTGGTTTCGGTCCTTTTCTTTGCGGCCGCAATCAATCATTTTAGTTTTTCTAATATAGGAAGCGCGTCAATCGCCGTAGCGCTGCTTCTTTCCACCGTGTTCACCATCATCACGGCAGGCGTTGCCGCCTGGGTGCTGATGGGAGCAGAAAGGAAGACACTGTATGTCTCGTTTGCATGATGAATTGCAGGTTGTCCCCAACGCGGGCAAGATTCTGGCAGGAATTGCTTATTTTGTTGTCGCTGCAGCCATTGCTTTAATCAATTGGCAAAAGGTTATGGACATCCATAGTGCGATACCGGTGTGGGCTTACATTTTGCTGGTTTGCCTGCCGCCACTGATTCCCGCAGCTTACATGCTTCTGTTGGCCTATGTCTTTGGCGATGCCAGGCGTAGAGATATGAACTACGTTGCCTGGACCTTCCTGGCTTTCCTGGTTCCCAATGCGCTGGGCATTGTGATCTATTTCCTGATGAGGGCGCCGCTGGGCGCCCCTTGCCCAAACTGCAAGTCAAAGATTGACTCACGATCTGCGTTCTGCCCACGCTGCGGCGTTAAAATTGTACCGGCGGGTTTTCCAAATCGGGAGAGAGAAGCGGCCAACATACCCACCTCTGCCTGAGGCTCTTTGTCCATTCGATACAAATGTCTTGTGGATGCCTGTCGCCAATCTCTAATCGCAGTTTGGCTTAACGGAATTATTTGAATTCAAAGCTGGGAAGCGCGTCGGGCTGGCCCCTGCAAATTCAGAAAATTCATGGATCAAGTGGGCCTGGTCCACGTAATTCTGTTCCGCAGCCACGTGCGTCCATTGACTGACGGGTTGTTTCCCAGCGTGACCGAGTACGGCCTGAAAGCGCGCAATGCGGGCCAGCCGCTTGGGTGAGATTCCAATCCAAGTACGCAGCAGGCGTTCGAGTTGGCGGGCGCTGACGCCGCAGCGCCGTGCAAGCTGCTCCACCTGAATCGCTCCCGCAGACTGCTCAATAAGGCGCAGGGCCAGCGTTACGCGTTCATCGATGCGCTTTGCCGCGAGGTATTTCAGCAGGAAGGATTCCAGCAGATCGAAGCGTGCTTCCGTCGAGTTCACTTTTGCAATTTGTTCTGCGAGCTCATCCGCGCATGCTCCTAAGAATTTGGCCAGCGGTTCGCGGTAACCTACAAGCTGATCGGCGGGCGCTCCCGTCAGCAGAAAGCCCACGCCCGGACGCAGCCTGATGCCGACCACATTGCTCCGTTCCGTAGGAGCAGAACGCACAGTTTTCAATCGCGGACCGGCCACTATGCAGCGCGGTGGAGCTGCATCCGGCATTTCGATCACCAGGTAGGCCGAAGCGTCAGGCAATGTTTGCACACTGGTTCCGGGTGCGTGCACCAGTGCCCAGAAACAGCCCAGGTAGGGTTGCAACTCAGCCACGGGCGGGCGCGAAACCAGATTTGTGCCTTCAACGATTGCGCTCAGCATCTAAATGCTCATATCTCGCTACTCAAGTGCTAGCACTAGGATGTCGCATTTTAACAATTCCTGCAATGCGCACGGCGTCGTAATTTGTACCGTAATTTTGAAGCTACAAAGCTGCATACAAAAGGCGGTATAATCTTTCCGTTATGTTAGGCGGACGCACCAACGAGCAATGGATCGCCCAGTATGCCAGCAGCCATCAGCATCCCGTGAACCGGGCGTGTCACACTTTTGGCATCCCTACAATTGTTATTTCGCTCGTACTTTTCCTGGCCGCCATCTTTTTCCATCCGCTGTGGATCTATGCCACTGCCCTCTTCATCTTCGGATGGGCGCTGCAATTCATCGGACACGCCTTCGAGCACAAAGCGCCTGAGTTCTTTCACGACTGGCGTTTTCTGTTTGTTGGAGTGCGTTGGTGGGTCGCTAAAATGCGCGGCAAAGCGTAGAAACAGCGCAGCCAAGCTTAGAAAGATAAAGCTACAGGGTACCGAGTACACTGCTTCTACGGAACCAGCAAAACTTTTCCTGCCGTCATATTGGCTGCGTACTGCTGCAACGCGCGCGCCGCTTCTTCTAAAGGAAAGCGCGCCTGGAACTCGGTCTTCAACTCGGTTGCAAGCAACTCCTGTACATGACGCGCCACTCGCAGCCGGGTCAGCATATTTCTATGGCGCAGCCAGCCGCTAAGCCAGAAACCTTCTACGCGCTTGCCTTCAAAGATCAGCGATCCCGGGTCAACCTGGCTCGGGGCCAGCGACAAAGCTCCGTAAACCAGCATCCGGCTCCCTTTCGGTTGTGCCCGCAGCACGCGCGCCGTCATCTCTCCTGCTACTGCATCCAGACCAAAGCTGGCTTTGAGTTGCTGGCAAAGCTCGCGCAGCTTCGCGTCGAATTCCGCCTCGCTGCTGTTCAAAACGTGCTCGGCACCCATGGAGTGCAGCAGTTCAACCTGTTCCGTGCGCCGCACCACGTTGATGACCGGGATAGAGAACTTCCGCGCCAGCCGTAGCATCATGCGGCCTACTGCGCTTGCTGCCGCAGTTTGCACAACCGCACCGTGTCCCCCGCGCCGTGCTTCCTCGACCAACGCCCAAGCCGTGAACGGATTGACCAGCATCGTCGCACCCTGCTCCATGTCCACCTGTTTACGTAGTGGCACGCAGGCATGCGCTGGCGTGAGCAGATATTCCGCCCATGTGCCTCCGGTGATGCTCCGGTCAGCAGCGTGACATGCGACGCGCCGTCCCTTGAGGAAGCGCGCCATCATCCCGCCTCCCGATTCCACGACTGTGCCGCTGCCTTCGAACCCCGCAATGGTGGGTAACGATTTTTTCACGCCATACAGGCCACGCGTGAACGTGATGTCTGACGGATTCACCGGCGCCGCCGCCATGCGCACCAATACTTCACCTGGTCCTGCACGTGGAACTGGAATTTGAGCTACAACGATGCTCTCCGCCCTGCCGTCATAGGCTAGTAGCTGCACCGCGCGCATTGTCGTAGGAATAGAACTCATCTTGGCTCTGAACCTAAATTTGCATGTTTAAGCTAATGCTTTTCGCGGGAACTGGCAACCGGCTGCTGGCAACTGAGAACTAATTACCGTTACTGTGCGTTGAGGGCTCAAGGCTGAAAACCGCCGGTCAAGATTCTGAATCCTGCTCTCAGGGTAAACATCTACTGCTCGATTAATTTGTGGAGGAGAAATTATGGCTGAAAAACCGCAGACATTTGCCAATCATAAGAGAAACGATACGCCATTTCACTTTTTCATGGTTCCCGTGGCGCTCATTTCTGTGATCGTCGCTGTCGTGCAATTTGTGCGCTTTCCCGCATTGGGTAGCGGATAGCTGCTCGTGATCGCACTAGCTGCCTTGGTGGCCGTATTTAAGATTCGTTTGTATGCGTTGCGGGTGCAGGACCGCGTCATCCGGCTGGAAGAACGCATTCGCCTGGTGTCTGTTTTGCCCGAGCCGTTGCGCTCCCGCATCGGTGAGCTTACCGGCGCACAGTTAGTCGCCCTGCGCTTCGCCTCCGACGCCGAGCTTCCCTCGCTTGTCGAACGAGCTCTTCAGGAAAAGCTCAGTCGCGCCGATATCAAGAAGGCCGTCGTGAATTGGCGTCCCGACTATTCGCGCATTTAGACTGCTTTTAACTGATGCTGGCTGGAGACATGCATCTGGGGCACGACTTCTAGTTGTGCTCCACAAGCGCCCGCGTTTTTCGTCGCCCACTTAAAATCCACGGAAGCCCCCAGTTTTCATAGTTTGAAATATTTCATAATTCAAAACTGTTGTTTTCAATATTGAAAATATTAATGGCCTGATATATGTTTTGCCCCGAAGCGGGCTTGTTTTCATTGCGAGACGGGTGTCGCATTGTGGGATGCTGCTCGTCGGGTCCGTAGCGAAGTTTGGCGGTCTGCAGAGTGGGCCAGCCTTCGTTTAGTTTGTAAGAGACTCAGTTCGCTGAAAATAATCGAGGAATTTTGATGGGGAAGTGTTGTTGCTGTGGTTGGTATCAGAGCGCAGTCGTCTACTGGCAGGTTCTGGCTGGTATGCGTCAGTTACACAGAGGTATGCGGCAAAAGTGAATCTTGTTCGATCAGGCAGCTTTGTTCGTCAGGGAGCAGGGTAAGAGAACAAAAAAATCACATGAGGAGAACCTCGTACCATGAGCAACTTATCTCGAAACAACTTGTGTCTCAAAATCACTGTGCTCATATGCGCGTGCGCCATCATGCTCCCTTGCGCCGGAGCGCAGATGGCGGTAGATAGCTTTGACGGGCCGGTAACGCAGAACGAAATTAATTCTTTCAAGTCGTATATTCAAACCCTGACACCTGCCACAGACAACATCGGCAATAATTGGGCGCAGGGACACAGCGGCGAACAAACCAAGGCCATGGGCCTGATGTATGAAATCACTGGCGACACCGCCATTCTCGACCAGATGATTAAGTTTTGTGACGCCGTGCTCTCCGAGCGCAATGACCTGGCCCCGGCGCCGGTTGGCCAGCACGTAATTTGGACAGGAAGAATTGACCCCGTGTGGCCGAACAACACTACAACGACGCCGATCGGAACAGGCGGTGAGCAAGGCGATCCGGTTGGCCATCTGGGAAACTGCGCCCGGCTCATCCTTCAGACTCCGTCCATCTGGAACACGACGGTGTCGATTGGCGATCCTCACGGATACGGCGCCATCTACCTGGCCCGGGCTAAAACGTTTGTCGCGGGGGCCGATGCCGCCATTGATGGGCACATCCTCAAATCACTTCTCGACCTCTCCAACCAGAACCGCCAATATTTTTCTAAGGCAGGCCCGTACCAGCCCGGCAATGCGGTGCCTTGGAACCAACAGATGATGTTCAACTACGGCTTCCAGAACCTGGCCGTTGCCCACCAAATCCTGGGCGACGATCCGGCGCGGGTGGCGCGTTACGACGGATTGGTGCAAACCAGCATGAATTGGTTCTTTGGTCAGGTAAGCAAGTATCAGGATAGCGCCGGCAACACGGCGTACAACTGGGGTTATTCTCCCTCCCAAAGTGGCGGCGAAGACTCCAATCACGGCAGTCTGGATTGTGCCGGCTTCTCTCGGGCTTACGCTTCGGGCCGGTATGGCATCTCCTCCGCCATAATGACTCCCTTCGCCAACATGTTTGTGGATGTGATGATCATTGGGCCTCAGCATTACGCAGGACGCGTTGACGGGACAGACGGTACCGGACACGGCGCACCTACAACCTACATCCGAAGCGGCTATCTTTTGCTGGCGGAGTTTCGGCCTGATGCTTATCACAACATGATTGGCGCCGACCTCACGGCCGGCGGCACCACAGGCAGCATTGATCAATTCTCGCGTTTTGAGTGGGTGAAAAATCGGCGAGCACAGGGAACCCAGAATTTTTCTCTGTCAATCTCTCCCGCATCGCAAACTGTCATCGTTGGCGGAAGTACGACCTACACGGCCACCGTGACTCCGAGTAATGGATTTAACGGCGCGGTCAGCCTGAGCGTGGCCGGATTGCCCGCGGGAGCGACCGGCAGTCTTACTCCGACTTCGATCAGCGGCGGTACTGGTTCTTCAACACTAAATGTTTCTACCAGTAGCTCGACTCCAAATGGAACTTACACACTGACCATTTCGGGAACCAGCGGCAGCCTTTCGCACACGGCGACGGTACCACTCGTCGTGAATCTGCCGCCGAATTTCTCCATTTCGATGGCGCCAGCATCGCAGACCGTGGCCGCCGGCAATAGCGCCGGCTACACGGCAACGGTCACTCCCAGCAACGGCTTCAACAACGCGGTTGGCTTGAGCGTGAGCGGGCAGCCCACGGGCGCGTCCGCCAGCTTCAGTCCGGCCTCCATCACCGGTGGTTCCGGAACGTCGACGCTGAGCGTAACCCCAGGCTGCGCGACCGCTCCAGGCACTTACGCTCTGACTATCACAAGCACGAGCGGCAGTTTGACCCACACCGCGAGTGTGAGCTTGGTGGTCACCGCTCTTCCGGACTTCTCATTGTCGGCGAGTCCGACTTCTGACACAGTTAATCCAGGTAGCGGCGCGAGCAACACCATAACGGTGTCCTCGCTCAATGGCTTCAACAGCAGCGTCTCCCTGAACGCAACCGGGTTGCCCAGCGGAGCGAGCGTAAGCTTCTCTCCCAATTCGATCGCAGGCTCGGGAACATCTACGTTGTCGCTTACTACCAGCAGCTCGACGCCACCCGGCAGTTACAACGTGACCATCATCGGCATGGCCACCACCGCCTGTGGAATGCTCTCGCATTCCATCACCATACCTCTGACGGTCAACACGCCGCCCCCGCCCGATTTTTTGCTGTCTGCTTCGCCATCATCGCAGACGGTTACGGCGGGCAGCGGAACCAGCTACACGGGGAGCGTGGGCGCGCTCAACGGCTTCAGTGGATCCGTATCGCTGAGCAATGGTAGTTTGCCCGCCGGAGTTACCGCCAGCTTCAACCCAACGTCGGTAACGGGTTCAGGCAATTCCATGCTGAGCGTTTCCACGTCGGCCTCGACAGCCCCGGGCACCTACACGCTTACCATCACGGGAACCAGCGGTAGCTTGAGCCACAGCGCGACCATTCCGTTGGTGGTGAACGCCGTGAGCACCTGTTCCATGGCGACTGCTAACAACACGTGGAACGGCACGGCATTCCCCTCGCACGGCGGAACTTTTATGGCCACGTTTGACGCCACACCATCGGTTTCGGGCCAGAACTCGGCCGTGGGACTGTCAAAGGGAGCGCAGACCGCCTTCAGCGGTTTTGCCAATATTGTCGCTTTTGCAACCTCGGGGATTATCCAGGCGCGCAGCGGCGGCAGTTACGTGAACTCGACCGTTCCCTTTACTGGCGGAGTCAGCTATCACTTCCGTCTGGCAATCAACGTCACCACACATATGTACTCCGTGCTCGTGACGCCCGCCGGCGGATCGGAGCAGACAGTGGGCACCAACTTCGCCTTCCGCACCGAACAGAACACTGTCACCAGCCTGGACCACTGGGGCAGTTGGGTGAATTCCAGCTCCAGCGGTACGCTGCAGGTGTGTAACTTTGCAGTGCAGTAAAACATTTCGGTGCAGTAATTGCATGCTAGGGTGAGCGGACATTCGGAGCGATCCAGTGTCCGCTCATATTTTTGGCAACTGAACTTTCTCTGTGTCCCTCTCTGCCTTCAAAATCCTCAGTAACTCTCCAAGGCTCTCCACCCCGTGCGCCCGCAGAACAGCAAGCAACATGTTGAGGCATGAGTTGAGACTGCGGCGCTCTCGGAGTGTAAGGGAGCAAAGATAGTCGTAGTTGGCCACCTCGGCGCGAAAATGAAATGGTTGTTTCCTCTTTTCAGGCTTCATAAATTCAGTTCCCAATCTCCATCCCCCAGTTCACAAACACTCAAAAAACTATTTGGCGATTAATATTCAGAATTTGGTTAATAACTAAAGGCCGAAAAATTCGGCGCTTCCGCCGTTCTTGCCAAAGTCCCTCGAGGAACACTTTCCATCGGGCAATGGTGAACGCCACGAACAGAATCACTTGCGTATCCAAATGCGCCCTCGCTTCATCTTGAAATCACCCTCTTTTTTCAGGCTTTCAAGTTCAGTCACTTACTTGCTTCCAGCCAGAACAACGCGGCTACAATCACTACCAGCGCGTAAAAGACGGCCTGCGCCAAGCGGTCGGAAATGTTTCTCTTGCATGTCATCGCTGTACCTCGCGCACCGCATCGCGGCGATGGTCATGCACCGGGTCGCTGCCTTCGCCGGCTGCCTCTCCCTTTGCTTTTTCGCAATACATGCCATGAAACGCCGTACACTCTTCACAGTGGATTTCACCGCAATCTGTGCATTTCTCGCTGTGGAGTTTGCAGACATGTACCTTGCACTCGGCGCAAGGTTGGCCCAGGTGGTCGCAATCGGGAACGCTGCAGATGCGCTTTTCAATCAGGGCCATCAGCTCTGAGATAACGGTGCCCGTATAGATGCGCGCGTTCATATGCCACCTCCTGACTGCTCTTTGTTTTTGCAGCAGAGCGGAATGTAGCTGACCGTCAACGAATCCAGGCAGTGGACGGATGACAATCCTGGATAGTTGGCTGATGATCCTAGGGAGTAAGTATTAGGTGATGAATTGTGACAACCGTCTGGTGATGGTCCCGGTCTGTAATCAAGTAGCAATTGGGAGATATCGACCTGCCCAAACCACCTGCAGATACTATATGGCCCTGTGAATTCTTTTTCAGTGGGGGTCTTGTATGAACTAAGGGATGAACTTCCCTTGTTCACAATGTCAATATTTCGTTGCTTGCAGCCTTTTGCCTGCAGCTTGTGGTGCTCTATTGTCACTGCACAACTCCTTGTTGCAGTGACCAGTTCGTGTTCTTTTGGTGGGCCCGGCAGGATTCGAACCTGCGACCAAGGGATTATGAGTCCCCTGCTCTACCGCTGAGCTACAGGCCCTCAATTACGTTTTACGCACACAAGGGTTACGAACATTGTAGCGGGAGCGAGTGGTTTTTGCTGCAAGTTGGGGCGCGTAGCAAGATATGTGCTGTATTACTCGAAACTTTCGATCAAGCGTTGCAATTGCCCATGATTTCGCGCAGTCGACCACTGCTCACATCATAGACAAATCCACGTACTGCAACCTCTTTGGGAATCCAGGGATGTGTGCGCAGTTTTTGCAATTGATGTCGTACATTTTCTTCGATGTTTTGGAATGCGTAGAAAAAGGCAGGGGCAACGGCTGCGGTCCCGGTGCGATTCTGGATTCTTGTACGCAAATCCTGTTCGGTCGTATGCATCAACCCGCAATCGGTATGGTTGATGACCATAATTTCTTCTGTACCAAGCAGGTAGTGCGACACTATCAGCGATCGTAAGCTGTCGTCTGTGACGATTCCACCGGCATTGCGGATAATATGTGCATCTCCGGTCTTCAATCCCAAGGTACGAATCGAAAGCCGCGTATCCATGCAAGTGAGAACTGCCAGCTTGCGTTCTGGGCGAGGGGTCAACTTACGCAAGTCGTGGGTGCGAGAGTAGATTTCATTAGCTTCCAGGACGTCATCAATTACGCTCATGGCCAACACAGTCTAACAAAATTCAATTTTAAATCTGGAACTCCAGCAGGTCTTGAGGGTTTTCACGTATTGTGGTTGTTCTTTGTTTGCTTAACGTTGCATTTCTTGTTAGATCCAATGGTAAGGCCGATTATTGAAGATTCATACGCGACGGTTTCGTTCTACCTGCGCTTATTCGATCTCCAGCGCAGCTTGTGATTCGCGCGCCATAGGGTCACGTGGGACTCGACTAGCAACCTCGGCGAGCGCCTGGTATGCCACCGGCAGGTTGCTTTTGCTCAGCGTTTTGATGGCGATCCGCCGAATGGAGGCAGGGATTTTCTCGTTTTTCAAGATACGGGCCAGCGCATCGGCGGAACCATCTTCAGGCACGGCAGCCAAAACATGCATGGCGTCCTCTTTTTCGCGAAGCCTCTCTTCCTGCAGGGTGATAAACACCTCTAATCCTGGGACGCTTTCCGGAGACTTCATAAAACGAAGTTCCTTCAGCACTTCTTCCAGCACATGGGGCTTGAGTTGGGGTAGTGCGTCGGCCAGGGCTGCGGCGCGGCCGAGAGCTTTGCTTTTGACAATCACCAGAAAGGCGGCTTCTTGCACACGCTCGTCGTTATGCCGCAGGGTTTCACGCATGTCCTGAATGATTTCAGGATCATGGGTTTCTGTCAGCACGAGGCAGGCATTGCGCACTACATACCAGCGCTCGTCACGCAGCTTGCTGCGTGCTACATCGTGGGCCACAAGACCCATCTGGCCGATCAGGCGGATGAGCGCCAGCCGGTTCGATGCAACCTTTTCTTCTTCCAGCCGCTGAAAGATTTTTTCTGCGCCGAGCCGGCCCATCAATCTCAGAATGGAGACAACCATGCGTTGTCCATACCGCCGCAATGAATACAATTCCACGAGCCGCTCGATACTACGTGGCCCCAGCAGGTTGCCCAGAGCCTCTCCGCAGCAGTCTTTATGCAACTGTGGACTACGAAGACGGGATTTCTCCAGGTTCTGCGCAATTTGAAAGATTCCATCAAAATCTTCGTAGGGCGCCATGCAGTGTGCTGCAGTCGCCAGGCAGTTGGCTATATGCGTGTGGTACCAGCCGCGGAATGCCTCGTCAAAGAGCGGGCCGGTCAGGCGATCTGCCACCTTTTGCATAAAATCCTTAGTCTGCATGCGTGCGATGCTTTGCAGCAGTTCCGGCGCTCGCGCCAACTCCACGACCTGCAACTCATGCGGGCTCAAGTCGAGAATGGCGAAATAATGTTCCACCAGGTCTGTGGCCTCTGTCAGTTCTCCGCGGCGGACGGTGTTTTTTACATGTGTGGCCAAGCGTTTGAATTCGGCCGCCGAATAACGATGCAAGCCCATGAGCTGTTTGAATTTTTCTTCGTCAGAGAACTCAATCCAACGCAGGTCTTGTTGAATTCGACCGTAGAATTCGGGTGGCAGATCGGCTTTTTCAAACAACCGGGAGAGCTTCTGCAACATGCGCTCCACTGTTAAAGTGGCGTCCAGGCTTCGTTGCAGCACGCGGACAACCTCTGCCTCGGCTATGGCAGTATCTTCCTGCTGCGCTATTGTAGAGAGGCGATTCGTGGCCCATTGCGCGGCGACGTCTTCCATGAAGTCGGCGGCGATCTCGCGGGCTGGTTTGCCTTTGAGTGCGGCGCGTTTTTCCGAGGAGAGAGCGGGCAATAAAACTTCTGGATTAAATTCTTCCAGCATGTGTGCAAGCGCTGTCAGAGCTTGTGCAGGATCGGCGGATGGGTTGGAGAAAGAACGAATAAGCGCTTTTTGCGCGATGTCCAAAACCTGATTTGGATCGCTGGCAATAGCCGAAGAAGCCACGCGAGAGAATCCCAGCCCAGGAGCTGCACGTCCCGACCCTGAGGCGGCGCCTGTCCCCCCATCTTTACCTGCAATGGCTGTGCTCTCTGAATTACCTGTTCCCAATCCGGGTCCGCCGCTTCCTACCTCCGCAGCAATGAAGTCGGCATTGGAGCCAATTGACTTAATTCCTGGAAAGGGCTCAGGACCTTCTGAACCAGATGCCCCAGCGAGACCAGACGCTCCAGTTCCTGCTGCTCCGGAACCTCCAGAAAACGCTGTGCCCCCAGGACCGCCTCCACTGGTCCCTAAAACGGACTCGGCGAAACTGCCGGCTGCTCCCGGTTCGGCGCCTGTACCTCCTCCTGCTCCAGTGCCGGCACCCCCTCCTGCTCCGGCACCAAGACCTATTCCCACACCGCTGTTATGTTGAGCTTCCCCCGCTGGAACTTGGCTTGAGCCAGCTATGCCTCCAAGAGACATCGCACCTCCGATGCCCCCGTGCCCTCCTTCTTCACCACCGCCTCCCATTCCTACTGCTTCCATCAGCAGATCGAGTCCAAGGGTAGGCTGTGACTCCATGGCCAGACGTTGCGCCGCGAGCAATGACTCCGGGTCGCCCTCCAGCACGGTTTCTTCCATGCTGCTGGCTCCCTTAACGCCGGCAATTACGCGTACGCCTTCGACTCTGTTGCGCTCGTAATAACGCCTGATACCACCGTTGGATTCAATGTTTTCAGGAGTGTCGCAAATCACGCCCAAGCATCTGCGGAATCCTCCCAGTGTGATCCCGGCAGGAAAGGTCACGGCGCCTATCCCTCGTTTGGAGAATTCGCTTTCCAGGTTCCGCAGGGTGCGGTCAGGAGTAAGCACGTTGTTGAGTAATACGCGATGATCAATGAATCCAAAGGTGAATTGCTGGACCTGTTTCACTAACGCATTGAGGGATTCGTAACTTTGGCGTACGGCACTATCTACTGCACGGTGGTCAACGGTGAACATGGAGGCCAGCCGGAAAACGGACTGCAACACCCGGCCAAACTTGAGGCCTTCAATCTTCAACCTATTTTTATCTACCACCATAAGTGCGAGGGTAACGGGAGTATGGGGAGGACTGCATAATGAAACAATTCAGCCTGTTTTTCAAGTACTTTATGGCTTCTTAAAAAGCCTTAATTTTCACTCCCCTTCTTTGCGGCCTCCAAGTCAATACCCAGTTGCTGGCATTTCTTATAAAAATGACTGCGTTCCAATCCCAAGGCACGGGCGGTGTTGGTGATATGAAATTGCTGCCGTTTCAACTCCGCCAGCACCTGGTCGCGCTCATAGGCTTCGACTCGCTGGGCAAGCCCCCCGGCAGCAGACGTGTTAGAAGCCTCCCCTGACGACGTAGCTTGCGGCACGGCCGTATGAATCGCTGCAGCATCAATATCATCAGATGCGGCAAAGAGCAAGATGCGTTCCACCGCATTACGCAATTCGCGGATATTGCCCGGCCAATTGTAAAGTTGCAGTTCGCGAATGGCCTCTGGAGAAAAACTTACCGGTTTCCATCCGTTTTGCTCCGCCAGTTGACGGCTGAAGTGCTCAACCAGCAAGGGAACATCTTCCCGCCGCTCGCGTAGAGGCGGCAGTATCACTGGAAAAACGAAGATGCGATGATACAAATCCTGCCGGAATTTTCCCTCGCGCACCAGATTTTCCAGATTGCGGTGTGTGGCCACAACTACACGGACATCCACTTTAACCGGCGCTCCGCCACCCACGCGCTCAATTTCACCTTCTTCCAGCACGCGCAGTAATTTTGCCTGCATGGCTGCGGGCATGTCGCCGATTTCATCCAGGAACAGTGTGCCGCCCTGCGCTTGCTCAAATTTGCCTACGTGGCGCGAAGCGGCCCCGGTGAATGCTCCTTTTTCATGTCCAAATAATTCGCTCTCTACCAGCTCAACTGGAACTGCGGCACAATTCAACGTAATCAATGGACCTGCTTTGCGCTGGCTACGCGCATGCAGTGTGCGCGCAACCAACTCTTTGCCGGTGCCACTCTCGCCCAAGATGCAAACCCTGGTTTCGGTAGGAGCCACGCGCTCAATTTGCGCCAGGATCCGCTTCATAGGCTCGCTGGTGAATATCATTTCGTGCTTGCCGAGTTTCTGCCGGAGCTGACGGTTTTCTTCTTCCAGGCGCTTGAGGCGCAAAGCATTTTCTACGGTGAGCAGGAGCTTATCTGAAGAGATTGGTTTTTCCAGAAAATCAATGGCGCCCAGCCGGGTAGCGCGCACGGCCATGGCGATGTGGGCCTGCCCGGACATCATTACCACGGGCGTGCTCATACCCAGGGCTTTGAACTCTTCCAGAAAAGCCAGGCCATCTTTGCCGGGCATGACCACATCAGAAAAAATCAGATCGAATTCTTCGGTCCGGAGCACTTCCAGAGCGCGCGTGGCGCTGTCACAGACCGCAGCCTCGTGCCCTGCCAGCCGGAATGCGCGAGCCAGCGAGGCCAGCGTGTTGGGGTCGTCATCAATAATCAGCAGTCTAGCTTTCATCTTGCAATCACTCTATTACCGCGACTTAATAATCGCGCCCAAAAAACATGTTCCCGGTCCGTACCCGCCAAGTATTACTCCCACACCCCCCATTACTTGGAGTAGTCCAAGGCTTGATAAGTCACTACAATTCAACGACATACGGCCCTCTGGAAGTAGTGCCTACAAGTTATCTTCCAATTCTAATCATCATTATCATCCTAATAACCGGCTTTTATCTACAGGCTTGGCTGTAAACCGCTCCGCCGTTACGCTAAGCTTAGATTACACAGACCGGTTTTTATGGGGTCCCCTGCCAGCCTCAGCCATTTACCTTTTAGTAATTTTCAGCGCATGGCTTTCCGGCCCAAAAAGTCGGCGCCCACCTCCCACTTGCTGCAAGTGGTTGGAACCACCTGAACAGCCCGTGATCACCGCATATTTACTGGGCAAAGTCGCTTTTGCGGCGGGCACTTGCTGAGATAGTCTGCGGTGTTTACTAGATAGATATCATCCGCGGATCGGTTCTGAGTTACTGCCTTTGCGAATTTTCAAAGAGCTTTTTATCTAAGGGCTACGCGGTAAAACCGCTTCGCCCTCGCGCTGCGCTCGCGCTATCCGGCGCTCGCTTCGCGCTCACCCTGTATCTAAGGGCTACGCGATAAAACCGCTTCGCCCTCGCGCTGCGCTCGCGCTATCCGGCGCTCGCTTCGCGCTCACCCCGTATCTAAGGGCTACGCGGTAAAACCGCTTCGCCCTCGCGCTGCGCTCGCGCTATCCGGCGCTCGCTTCGCGCTCACCCTGTATCTAAAAGGCTACGCGGTAAACCGCTTCGCCCTCGCCCCTCCGCATTCTGGATGCGCGATACACTTCCGAAAACGATGGTACTCCATTTTTCCTCAGGAACTAAGAGTTTGATACCACAATGGGACCACATTAACATTTTCGATTTAAGAATTACGATTTACGATTTGATATTCAACGATTGCAGAAAGCCTGCCCGCCATTCTAGACGGCTCGCTGCTCACCCCAAGAACAAAGCCGTCAAGCCGATGTGGCTTGACGACTTTGTTATAGCTTAGGCGCCTGATTGTAACCAGGCAGCTTGCGGCCGGGTTATTAGAATGTGACCTTCAATCCAAACTGCAACTCTCTGGCGGTGGTGCCTTGCGCCAATTGCGTGATCACCCCTGCCCCGGAGTTGACTAACAGGGGTGAATTCACACCGTTGGTGTTGATCACAAGGGTGTTGTTTCCGCCTTGTGGAGAATCCCAATTTTGGATGTTGAATACGTTGAAGGCTTCAGCGCGGAACTGCAGCGTCGTACGCTCGGTCAAGTGAATGTTCTTGCTCAAGCCGAAGTCCATGTTGACCACGTGCGGTCCGCGGAAGGCATTGCGCCCAACTGTCCCAAACGATCCGATGGGAGTCACGAAAGCGCAAGGGTTGAACCAGTTAGCGATCGCCTGGACCCGATCGGGGGCCTTTCCGCCCTGGGAGATCGTGGTTGCACATCCCGGGTCGGGATTGGCCGGCACCGGCCCTGCCTTGAAGGGATCAGCGCCGGGAACGAGGTTGGGACGGAGGTAGCTACCCGGAGCCCCGAAGTTTCCACCGAGGGCAGCGAAGTCACCGCTGACGCCGATGTTAAAGGGCTGGCCGGAGCGGGCCTGAAGAACATAACTCGTCTGCCAGTCTCCCAATATCCAGGAGAGAGGACCGCTCTGCAACCACGTCTTTCCCCTGCCGAAGGGAAGCTCGTAGATGGCTGACCACGAAAGGAAATGCGTGATGTCATACGACGATATTCCGTAGGCGCTCTTGCGATCGAAGAAGTTCTGGATGGTTCCATTGCCTCCACCCAGCCCATTTTCGGCGCTGCCGAAGTAGCCGCTGCTGGTATCCAAGGATTTGCTCCAGGTGTAGGACACCAGAGAGCTGAGGCCATGGGAGAGCCTGTTCTGGAATCGAGCTTCCAAAGCATTGTAGTTGGCATAGCCAATGCTGCGAGCATAGGTGGCGGAGGAGGTCACCCAGGGCATGGGCCTGAATTGATCTATGGCGAGACGGCAAAGGTTGCCAGGTGCGCCGTTGGCACAGGGCATAGAAGGAACGTTGGCAGAGTTGGCGTTCCCGCTGTAGACCAACCGGCCGCTGTGGCTACCGACGTAGGCAGCCGAGACCATCATCTTGGAGGTCAACTCGCGTTGCACTTCCAAGTTCCACTCGGTGGCGTAGCCATCCTTATAATTAGGATCGTTCTGGTTTCCACCCTGGTTCCAGGGGTTGCCGGTTACGCCGGTGTAGGGAGGCAGCGGGTTGGCAAAACCCAGAGCCTGCTGCTGAATGATGGTCATTGCAGGCCCACCCAATCCCTGATAGATGGCGGGGCCAAAGGCGCAGGTAGGAGGGGTGGTAGCGTTGCCGTTGGTGCAACCGTCAGCGCTTGCGTTGAACGGGCCAGCATCAGGCCAGAGATTGGCTTCCAGGGTGTTCTGCGCCCATTGGCTGCGGGCGGTCATGGAATCCCAGTAGACGCCAATGCCGCCACGCACCACTGTTTTAGGCGTAGCCGACCATGCAATACCGAGCCGGGGCCCCCAGTTGTCTTTGATGGGCGGCGGAGCAAAGTCGCTCCTGCCCATGAAGACGAGGCTGTTGGCATGGGGATCGCTCAGGAAGGCATCGGGGATGCAAGGCGCCTGGCCGGCAGCACTGCATGTGGGAAGTTGACTGGAGCCAACCAGGTAGTGCTGACCGGTCAGGTCATAGAAGCTCCACAGCCGGTGATCGAGCGTCTGTACGCGGGTGGTGTAGTCATAGCGCAGACCGGCGGTCACGGTTACGTTGGATCTCATCTTCCACTCATCCTGGATGAAGGCGCCCCAACCCGCGAACTTGAACTTCACCTCGCCGCCATGAGGCACAGGAAGCTGTGATGTAGAGCTGGTGGAGAGGCCCAGGAGCGCCGTGGCCATGTCTATTCCCGTGTTGGAAACGCTGAGTTGGGATGTCGGCCCAGGAGCGAAAGTATAGGTCTGGAAGGTATTGAGCTGGATGCGGCGGGTGTCAATGTACATGAAGCCGGTCTTGATGTTGTGGTTGCCCTTCAGCCAAGTGAGGCTGGGGGCAATGCTCCAATCAGGGTTCTTGCGGGGGGCGGAGCCTCGAATTCCAAAGCTGCCGCTGCCGCCGTTGGTTAAGTTGCCAACGTTGACCAGTATGCCGTGGTACTTGTCTGTATTCAAGAAGCCAAGCTGCGACAGGCCAGAAACACCTGCAGGGTCATCGTTCTGCTGGCTGGCGTCAACCCCGGGCCGGTCGGCAACGCCGCCACGGACATCGAGGATGACATGGGGGTTAAAGGCATGCACCCAGTCGCCGCCATAGTTGCGGCCCTGCGAGCCGCCCTGTGTGGAGCCCAACTCACCAATAGGAGTAAATATCGAATTCCGCTGCTCGGTGTAGCGGAAGAAAACGTTATCGGCATCGCGGAAGCGGTGGTCAATACGGACCGAGAAGGCATCGGATTGGTTCCGTCCCGGGCGGTTGCGAATAAAGTTGACGGTTGGATTCTTGGGATCGGAGAAATTCGGCGTGGCCGCATACGTTTTGAAAAACTGCTGCATGGGCCCAAAGATCAGCGCCTGCGGAATCTTGTTGCAAGCTACGCTGCCCGCGGGCGGAGCACCGCCGGGCGTGAACTGGTACATTTGCCCGGCGACGAGCGGCAAAGGATTGCCTGCGGCATCACAACGGAACTGGTCGCGCACGAAGGTTACGTTGGGCGCCACGCCTGTTGCCCGCGTAGAGTAGGGGTTAAAGATATTGTGATAGAAGGTTGGGAGCTTGCCATCAGGACCGGGTTGAGTGAAATCACCGTTGATTTCTGCCAATGTGGGCACGCGTGAGGTGGCGCCATCGGCTTTGCTATAGCGCCAGCCATCGTACCCCACGGCAAAAAAGGTTTTGTGTTTGATAATCGGTCCGGTGACAACGGCGCCAAACTGGTTTTGGCGGAATGGGGCCGGGGCCTTGGGAAAGAGTTGGCCCGGTTGACACCTGCCGGGCGAGCATTTGGCGTCTACGAAGCTATCGCGTGCGTCGAAGTAGTCATTGCGTAAAAACTCGAAGGCCGTAACATGAAGACCTTCACTGCCGGCCTTGGAGACCACATTGACGATGCCGCCGGCGGCGCCACCGTACTCCGATTTAGCGTCGTGGCCGACGATCTTGAATTCCTGGATCAGATCGGCATTGGGAATGACAACGTAGGTCGGCCCACGCACATTGGTGTTAATAATCCCGTCATAGTAATAGAGCTTGGAGCGGTTCTGCTGACCATGGAACGAGGCATCGGAGAATCCTGACCCGGGCAAGCCGACATTGCCTTCGCAGCAGCCCACGCTCTTGTTCTGGGCGGTGGAAACCGGGGTGACACCCGGCGTCAGGGTCAGCAACTGGGTGAAGTTTCTGCCGTTCAGCGGCAGCTCCTGCACAGTTCTCTCGTCGATTACGGTTCCCAATTCGGTCGTGGATGCTTCGATGAGGGGGGCGGCAGCCTGCACCTCTACGGTTTCGGTAATCTGGCCTATGGCAAGCTTGAGCGGTTGCGAAATTGTGGTGTTGACCTGCACTTCAAAGGGCGCAACTGCGGCCGTTTTGTAGCCCTTGGCCTCCACCTTCAGAACGTATGTCCCCGGCCGGACGTTGACGAACACAAAGTAGCCGGTGGAATTTGTTGAAGTTTGATCCTGTAATTTCGTGCCCTGATTAATGAGTTTTACAGTCGCTCCCGAAACCACCGATGCAGATTGATCTGTCACTGTTCCATTGACTTCGCTTGTGGCTGTCTGAGCGAACGTCATTCCAATGGTTAGAAAGCAAGCCGCCAGAATGGCGGCCGCGATACGAGCAAAATGCCTTTGCATGATTTTCCCCCTAAACAATTTTGTAGAAGCAGTGCCAAGTTTTCATTGGCGGTCTGGGGATCCAAAGGCCACGAATGGGACTTCTTCAGTTTATTGGCCCTGAGAAGTTTTCCTTTGAACCTGCGAACCCGCACAAATCGCTTTTTGCAATGAAAGCGTTTTCAACGTATGAACGATATAACACGATGACAGGGAGTTCAACTCAAAAACTTGGTATTTCATTAGATGAAACGTGGTTTGGTCTGCTCTATTTGGTTATTTGCTCGCCTTGAAGCGGGAGTGATTACAGTCACCCTTGTTGGTGATGTGTATTTATGTCTGTCTGATTGACGAGCTTTACATCTGATTGCTGGTTGGTCAGAAATCAGCTTATATAACCTAGACCTGTTTAGTTTTTTCCGTACGTAAAGAACAGCATCGCCTAGACAAGAAAACGCAAGATCCTTCGCGCCAAAAAACGGCGCTCAGGATGACAAGATGCAAACGGAATGGCGAAATAGGACATACAGTAATAGTTAAACGGTAATTAAGGTATAGGAAGGACCTACAGCGGGTGTTTGGGCAATTCCATCACAAAAGTCGTGCCTTTGCCGGGGGTGCTGTTGACCCAGATCTTGCCATGATGGTCGCTTACAATCGACTGCACAATGGCCAGTCCCAGTCCGGTACCGTATTGCTTGCTGGTGTAGTAGGGCGTGAACAGGCGCTGGCATTCTTCTTCGGTGAGTCCGACGCCGGAATCTTCCACCTCAATGCGCACAGTTGTGTCGTGGTTGCGCGTGCGCAATGTCAATGTTCCATGTTCCTGGATGGCATCCTGCGCATTCAAGACTAGATTGGAAAGCGCCCGGTGCAGCAGATCGGGATCGGCGTCAATCTTTTCTTTATCCAGGGTCGCATCCAGCTCCCAGCGTGGAGTGATCAGGGGACGATCTTTGGAGCTGAATTGCGGCTCGTAAACTTTCACCGCTCTCTTCGCCGCTTCATTGATTGAAATCGCCTGCATTTGCGGCGCGGGCATCTTGGAAAAATCACTGAAGCGCCCAATGATGGTCTTCAAATTGGCGACTTCTGCCAGCAAGGTTTCCGCACCCTCCTGGAAAACTTCCTCAAATTGCTCAGGACTGCTTTCTTTTGCACGCAGCATATTTTCCACGGTGATTTGCAGGGGAAACAGAGGGTTCTTCAATTCATGGGCGAGGCGCCGTGCCAGTTCACGCCAGGCCGCAACACGCTCGCTTTGCAGCAGGCGCTCGCGTTGCTCGAGCAACTCGCGCGTCATGCGGTTAAAGGCATAAGCCAGCCGCCCAATTTCATCGTGCGCGGAGTCATCCACTTGCGTGCCAAGATGGCCGGCGGCAACTTCATCGGCGGCAACCGCAAGCCGTTCTACAGGACGCGTCACACGTGCCGCGAGCCACATACTGAGCAAAATGCCAAAAAGAATCCCGCCGCCAGCGACGGCCAGCGCAGTCCACTGGATGCGGCGAGTGAGGTGCAGCAGTTCCGCACGCGAGCTGCTCACCAGCAGGACCCCTAACACATCATTATTTCTGCCGGACAACGGGATTCCATAAACCGTCTGGGTAACCGGCGAAGCCCCAGACGAATCAGCCCACGCAACGGTGGCGTGCTGTTCACTGCGTTGCTGCTGCACACCGGAGATCAAATTGTTAAGTTGTGACCAGCGCGGGTCGCTTTCATCCCAGGGGACAACACCCTGGCTGGTCAGCAGCGTTGCTGACGCCGTGGGCGCGAGCGGAGCGCGATAAAGCCAGGCATCCATGCCGCGAGGCAGGGCCAGCGTTGCCATAAATTTCCGGTCCAGGCGCTCTCCGCCAGCGAGATAGAAAATCTTGTCGGCGACTTCGACGGGGCGCACGGTGATGATGGCCAGAGTGTCTCCGTCGGGAAGCTCGATTTGTTTTAGAAAAGCGGATTGTGCCTTCCACTCGGCAAGTGAAGCTTGCGCGATCCATGCTTCCTTGAATCCAAAGCGCGCCGGCCATTGCTTAGAGGAGATGATCGTGCCATCCTGCGCGGTCAGTTCCAATAGATCGTCGAGCCGACCTGCGTTCAGATGATCGGCTTCCTGCCAGAAGGCCGAGTAATCAGGCGCGGAGGCCATGTCCACGGCTATCCGGCGCATCTCGTCTGAATCAGCAATGGCCTCAACCTGCCGGGTTATATCGGCTCCGCGCTGGGAGAATTCCTGGTGAAACTGGCTGACCAGCGCCTCGGTGCGGTCTTCGTCAATACGTTCGTAGGCTCGCGTCGTGCTGGAAGAAACCAGCGCAGCCACAAGAAAGACCGTGAGCGCAATGGTGATCGTAAAGAGCGCGACCAGCCTGGCCCGCAAACTCACGGACGGCCTTCCGCATGCGTATCGGAACCTTGAGGAACTTCAAGCCAAATGTCAGCCATGCTCGAACCACCTTCGCGGGACTGTACCCAGTTCTTGACCCGGCCGCTCAATCCCCACGCTTCGGGTACCTGTGCGATGGGAACAACATGAAATCCATTCAGCAAATCGTGTTCCGAGCGGTAGATTGCGGCTGGCGTATTGGCATCGCTTGCTTTCGGTGCATCCGCGGGGAGTGCATTGGCAGATGACAATGCTGCGGCGAGGTTGTTCAACGCTGTAGAAGCATCCATGGAAACAAAGCGAACCCGCACAAGCTGAAGATCGGCGGTTGCGCCTCGAGCCGTCAGATTTTCACCCAGGGCTTGCATGTTGAGTCCGGCCTCTCGCACATTCACGGCAACTCTTTCGGCTACAGCTTTCGCCAGCGGATCAGAAAAATCATAATCAAGAATGAGCGTGGTGGGAACTACGATCTCGGCGCGCAGTTGCAGAGCACGATCCATGTTGCGCGCCGCGGGAAAAAGAAACGCATAACCGCTCATCCATTGCGGCAGCAGGGCGCCGGAGGGCTCTCCCGCTTTTTGCAGCAGTACATTATTTATAGCTGCTCGATCCAGCGCGCTGGCGATGACCTCACGCAAACGTTCTTCCTGGACCGTGGGTTTGCCCGGGTTGAACACCAGCACCAGTACTTCGTTCGGTGATGACGTCACCACGCGCTTGCCCTCTTGGGCCGCGCGTCGCGCCTGATCAAGGCCAACTTCAATCAGGTCAGTACGCCCCAGCTCCAGATCAACCATCTGATCACGCAAAGAGCGGCCCAGGGTGATCTCAATGGAATCGAGATACGGACGCGCATCCCAGTAGTCGTCGTTCGCCTTTAGAGCAAGCTGCTTGCCCGGCTGCCAGGAGGTAACTTGAAAAGGCCCTGTGCCGGCAATGGAAGCGCCTGCGCCGTGGGCGATGGCGTATCGCATTTGCGCCAGCTCCGCGGGTAAGTTTGGCAGCGGCGAGTCTGATTCAAAAACCAACGTATCGTTGCCCTCAGCATGCACGCGCCAGCGAGGACTAGGAATCTTCAACAAAGATTCGACTGCTTTGGACGCAGTAAATGGGATCCCATCGTGGAATTTGATGTACGAACGCAAACTGAACTGCCAGCTCTTGAAGTCAGGTGAATGTTGCCAGGTAACTGCCAGCGCCGGCAATGGAGAGCCTTTTTGATCGAGCCTGACTAACGGCTCGAAAATCAAAGAAGAGATATGCTCCTGCGCGGCCTGCTCGGAAAAAACTTCCGGCGCCGACGGATCGAGCGAGGGCACCTGTGCGCGCAACTCGACGCGCAGTGTCCCACCGTAATGCGGCCGGGTGGCAGCATGGCCGAGGCCTGCCAGCCACAGGCTAATGGCAAGTAATAGAAAGACTGAACGCTTCATATTTTCCAGTGCTCAGATTTTTGGACACAGCGATGGCGCTGCTGCCATCGACAGCAGCCCACAATGCTGTTACCGGACCGGCGAAATCCACAGGCGCTGCCACCGGCATGAGTGCAACACCTTCGGCTTCGGCTGCCTGAATGGAATCCGATTGCGTATAGTCACCCGACGCGGTCAGCAGGATTTGCCAATTGCGTCCACAGCCAGATTTAATGCCGGCAATATTGCTTCCCCAGCCATTCATTCCCCCTGATGCGTTACCGCTGAAGTGCAGCAGGCTGTTGGTTTGCGCAAAGAACCACTCTTTGGAATCTTGCTGTGCGGAAGCCGCCGAGAAAAACGCCCCTGTGCTTGTGGCGCCCCCGCTTGTCACGCCGGTAAAAAAATTTCGTGCACCGAAGAAACCCCGCGGGCCGTCGCTGGTCGCGCCCAACGGCCAGGGATCATCCGCACTGTGGCATTCCATGGTCAAACCTGAATCGGCAGAGCCGCTGCATTTCATTCCGGGCAAATACGCTTCGAATTTGCGGTCGTGGCCTACAATGAGGCGTCCGCGCAGATCGCGCGGCCACGGCCGCGAGCGCGCAATGGGTTGCGCCTGGTCCAGCTCCCAATGCGATTGCTGCATGTGGTAGAGAGAGACCATAGAAGAATCCAGCACCAGGAGCGCGTTGGGATTTGAACCTCCGCCGAGAATTGCTACATCCAACACCTGGGTAGCATTGGGCTGCGACCAAAGAAAAGTTTTATGCAGTGTCATTGTGCTGGAGACGCCGGGGAGAGGCGGGGCCTGACGGGTAAAAACCGGAATCAGGACCGCATCACTGTTATTGCCATGGCGGATCTCCGCCACCCACAGCCAGCCCTGCACATTTTGTGAGAGCGTAAGTTGTACGTCGGCAACGGATTGATCGGGCTTAACAATCCGCAATCCCGAAGAATTGAACTGCGCTTCTACCGTGTGTCGAATCTCAGCTACATCGCTGCCCGACAGCGGAGAGGTGTTTTTTACGGCAAGCGAAACGTTGGAAGGTGAGCCGACTTTCTCTGCAATCTGATGGGCAAGCTCGCGAGCGGCTTCGTTCCAATTTGTGGGAGCGGATTGTGCTTGCAATTGCGGCAGGAGGAGCAGTATCAGGAGAACACACGCATGTAGTGCTCGAAATGCTTGAGCATCATCGTGGCGTTTGAATTTGTCATTCCGAGGAGTGGAGCGACGAGGAATCCCTATCAGCTCCAAAGATTTCAGGCTCGCGGACAGAGAAGCTATCGGCACAAAAGGGATTCCTCCACTTCGTGTCGGAATGACAAGGACGAGACTCTTTCTATAGTCTCTGAAATCCTGCCCTGATACGCGTCTCGATGCTGCCGTTTACAACTTCGGCAGAGCCCAGACAATAAATATGGGGTTTCTGAGGTCAACGAGCGCATCATAGCATGTTGCTCACTTGGGCTGACTGCTCTTGCCCGGCTGCGGATGACCCCACCACGGCGAAGCAGGATCATCCGGTTGGATTAGCCAGGGCAACCTCCACTAGGCGCTCAGCGACTTGCAGTGTTAGTGGCGGAATCTTCAGCAGGATCATCCTGCGCGGGGGCGGCCTGAGGAGAAATTGTTCCGCCCGGTGTTCCGCGCAGGAGATCTCCCAGGAAGAACTTGCCATCCATGGGAACCATCATGATCTGGATCTTGTCGGAGAGCCGCTCCGCCATGATCTTGTTAATGAGCAGCGGATTCTGCCGCAGGGCTACGGCCTCGCTCTTCAGCCGCTCGGAATCGGCGGCCGCGATCACGCGGATGCGATCGGCCTCCGCCCCGGCCAGCAGCTTGCGGCGTTCGGTCTCTGCTTTGCTATCAATGACCTTGGCTTCGGCCGCAGCTTCGGCGTTCTTGATCGTGGATTCTTTGCGTGCCTCGGCTTCCAGGCGGCTTTGTTCAATCTGCTTCTGCTTGAGCGGGAGCGTGTATTGCATGGCATCAGCCTCGGCCTTGGCTTGCAACACACGCACGCCCGCGTCGCCTTCAGCGCGCTTCACCTCCTGAACCTTGGAGGCTTCAGCCTGCAGCTCGGCAATCCTCACCTGCTTTTCCTGGATTTCGGTTTCTACGCCCATGCGCTCGGCCTCCTGCTCTTTCAGCAACAGGCCTTGCAAGCCTTGGGAATATTCCGGCGGAAGCTGGATGTCGCGCAGCATGACTTCATTCACCACGATGCCGTCCGCTCCCAGTTTTTTCGTGATTTCATCCGACGCCAGGCGGCGGATCTCTTCGCGCTTCACTGCAAAAACTTCTCGCACGGTGTAGTTGGGAATAAGGTCGCGGAAGGTGCTGGCTACGACCGAAGGTACCAACTCGTCTTCGACTGAGGACGGCAGATTATTGTGGATGAACGCCAGCCGGTTGGCGTCTAAACGATAACGCACGGTGGTTGCAATTCCGATGGGCAATCCTTCGCGCGCCTGCACGGTGAGAATGCCGTTCTTCTTCGCTTTGACCTTTGTTTTAGCCGGTGCCGCAGCCTGCTCTTCCGTGCTCTCTTCTTCCTCGCCGCCGGCGGTGAAGATTTGTTCGCGCGTGTCATACAGCACTACATCTTCCAGCAGCGGCTTGACGAAGTGCGCGCCTGGATAAAGCGTCCCCGGCTGCGGTCCGGAGATTTGGCTGACGCGTACGCCGGCCATCCCGCTGGGAATCACAACAATTCCTTGGGACACGAGCATGGGCAGCAATGCCACGGCACATAATTTTGCCGCCCATGCCCAGCGCACCGGCCGAGGGATAGGCAGGTTCTCCGTACTGCCCTTGGCCAGTAAACGGCGATATTGAAACAACAAAGAAAAATCAAAAACGGTTAAGGCTATAGCTACGGCGAAAAACCCGAAGCTGATGGTTGTGAGCAAATATTTGAGCGCCAGCATGTTTCTTCTCCCTAAACTTGCGTAACTTCGTGAATAGTTCTCAGTTCTCAGTTCTCAGTTCTCAGAAAAACCCGCTGCAGATGAACCGGACTTATCGCGCCCAATCCGGCTTGCCTTGCAGCTTGCAACTTGGACCTTGGACCTGCCTCCTACATTCCCGCGCGGCGCATTGCTTCCAGGTCGCCACGGCCGGGTTCCACAGCTCGACGGACGAAACGTGGTCCGGCGAACATCAGCCGCAACAATCCGCGAAAGAGCATTCGTTCCATCAAGATTGCGATGCTCAGCGAAAGTGCCATTCCGGTTGCGATTCCCATCAGTGCGTTGATCATTGTCTTTTCTCCTTTTTCTTTTCTGCCTTCTTCGAAGGCAGATCGATTGCAGATTCGATCTTGTTCGTGGTTGTGCCTATCGGCCGCCGCCTGCGTCAGGCTCCTGGTTCTGCGCTACTTCAACCGGCTGTTCCGGCTGAAGGCCGCCGAAAATCTGCGCCATCTCTTCTGTGCGTTCGCCGTGGATCTCGACCACGTCTCCGACGCCGGCAAGCTGAAACAACTCCTCGACATCGTGCTTGCCCATGCGGATGCATCCATGCGACGCGGCATGGCCGATGGATTGCGGCATGTTGGTGCCATGAATTCCGTAATGCTCTTTGTCCAGGCCCATCCAGCGGCTGCCCAGTGGATTTCCTTTGCCGGCCGCGACAACCTTGCCGTGATGGCTATAGGTAGGGCCTACAATCTTGTGCGCAATGTGAAACTCGCCGGTGGGGCTGGGGGTAACGTCCGCTCCCACCGCGACCGGATAAATCTTCTGCACCTTGCCGTCTTCGAGCAACGCCAGCTTGCGGTCAGGAATACTGATCAAAATGCGATGCGGGTTCCGGTGCTCCACTTTTTTTGCCGCCGTTTGTGGCAGGGGCGCCGGCTTGCTTGCCGGCGCCGGTTGTGGGATGGGAATCGCAGGGATCGCAGTGGTTGAAACTACAGTGGAACTCGTTACATTCGGATTCACCGTCGGCACTGTAGGCACGGTCTGAACCAAAGTCAGAGGAAGACTCAGCGCCACGAAGGCAGCTACCGGCAGCCAATGATCTTTAAGAAGCCGAAGCCGATTTCCATCAATCGCTATCTGAAATTTTTGAATTTTGCCGCTCGCTCTCATCGCCGTTTCTCCTGAATCGCGCTTGCGTTAGGAGAAAATGCAGGTCAGCAACCTAAAGTTAAACTGTTGAAAGTGAATGGGTTAGACTTTTAAAGTAGGGCGATTTTTGTGTCAGGAAATCAGCACCGTGTGGGCAATGACACGTCTCTGCTCTCTCCGTGTCTCCGTGCCTCCGTGGTGAACCGACCCTGTTTATAATCGAGACACTCGCATGCTGACCCCTGACTACAAACAGTTTCAGTGTCTTGCCAAAGAAGCCACGCTGGTTCCGGTGGTGAAATCGGTGCATGCCGATCTATTGACTCCGGTTTCGGCGTTCCTGAGCTTTGCCGCTAAGGAGCCCAACGCCTTTTTGCTGGAGTCGGTCGAAGGCGGGGAAAAGGTCGGACGTTATACGTTCTTGGGTGCGCATCCTTATATGGTGTTGCGGGCCGGGCCCCAAGGGATTGAAATCGAGCGCGGCAAAAAAACCGAGCGACGGCAGGGCAGCGTGTTCCAGGTCCTGCGCGAGCTGTTGCGCGAGCACAAACCGGCTGCCATCCCAGGCCTGCCGCCTTTTATTGCGGGCGCAGTCGGATTCTTTGCCTACGATACTGTGCGGCAGCTCGAGCCCATCCCCTCGCTCGCCAAATCGGACCTGAAGATTCCCGATGCAGCTTTCATGTTCTTCGACCGCTTGCTGGCCTTCGACCACGTGCGCCACCAGATTCACATCATCGCAGCCGCCGACGTGCGCAAAGGATCGTTGAAGCAAGCTTACGATCGCGCTGCTCACGATATTGCCGCCATTGAAAAGAAGCTGGCGGCTGGAATTCCCGCACAACATCGGAAGAAGGCAAAGAAATCCAAAGTGCCGTCTGCCAAGCAGATCTCACGCACCATCCTGACGCGCGAAGAGTACATGAACAACATCGTGAAGGCCAAGGAATACATTGCTGCCGGCGACATCTTCCAGGTGGTGCTGTCGAATCGCCAGGAGTTCACTCTCACCACCGAGCCTTTCGATGTATACCGTGCACTGCGGGCGGTGAATCCGTCACCTTATATGTACTTTCTCCGAATGGGCGAGCGAACCGTTCTGGGCTCTTCGCCTGAGATGCTGGTGAAAGTCGAGGGCAACAAGCTGAGCTACCGTCCCATTGCGGGAACGCAGCCGCGCGGAGTGGATGAAGCGGAAGACCAGAAGCTTGAAGCCAAATTATGCGCTGATGAGAAAGAGCGCGCCGAGCACGTGATGCTGGTTGACCTGGGGCGCAACGATCTGGGCCGCGTGAGCCAGTATGGCTCCGTGCAGGTGAGCAAGCTTATGTTCGTAGAGCGTTATTCGCACGTGATGCATTTAGTTTCTGCCATTGAAGGCAAACTGCGTCCCGAGTTGGACGCGCTCGACGCCTTCGCCGCCTGCTTCCCTGCGGGCACGCTGAGCGGCGCGCCCAAGGTGCGCGCCATGCAGATCATCGAAGAGCTGGAGCCGGTGCGCCGTGGCATCTACGGAGGCTCCGTGCTCTATGCCGATTTTGCCGGGAACCTGGATTCCTGCATTGCCATCCGCACCATGCTGGTCGAAGGCAAGCGGGCCTACGTACAGGCGGGAGCCGGCATTGTAGCCGACTCCGTTCCTGAAACCGAATTCGAGGAGTGCAGGAACAAGGCGCAAGCATTATTGCGCGCAGTCGAGTTGGCGAGCAAGACGTAGCCGCACATTCAGCATTCGCTCCTTTCGCTACTGCTGGCCTCCAAGCAGCCTGTCATGCGAGATTCAGGGTTTCGTTTATAATTGTGCAACTTCCCATTTTGTAAATTCCACGCACGCGGCCCTCGTGCTATTGGAGGTAAGTATGTCTACTAAGCCAAACCTGGAGCAATCGGTTGAGTTTGCAGAAAACCCCGAGCCCCGTTGCCCGTGCGTGCTTCTGCTCGATACCTCGGGTTCCATGCAGGGACCGCCGGTTGCTGCGCTCAACGAAGGCCTGCGCGTATTTAAGAATGACTTGTCAAAAGACCCGGTCGCATCGCGCCGCGTGGAAGTCGCAGTCGTCACCTTTGACAGCGCAGTCAACGTGGTGCAGGATTTTGTGACCGCCGATCAATTTCAGCCGCCTTCCCTCACCGCCCAGGGTGTGACCTATATGGGCGAAGCGATCCAGAAGGCACTCGACATGGTGCAGGCGCGCAAAGAGCAGTACAAGGCCAGCGGCATCGCCTACTATCGCCCTTGGGTATTCATGATCACCGATGGCGAGCCCCAGGGAGAACCTGAGGATGTTGTGGTTCGGGCCGCACAGCGGATCAAAAATGACGAAAGCCTGAAGCACGTTTCGTTTTTCGCCGTGGGCGTGGAGAACGCCAACATGGAGCGCTTGTCGACTATCGCGGTGAAAACCCCTCTCAAACTGGCAGGACTCAACTTTGCGGAATTGTTCGTGTGGCTCTCCGCCAGCATGCACGCCGTTTCCAAATCGAAGGTCAGCGACCAGGTTGCCCTGCCTCCTCCGGGCTGGGCCAACGTCTGAAACCACAATTGATATTTGGAAGCTAAGAAGATGCCAATCGGTCCATGGCGAGTCTTAGGGGCATCGGTACAGGGAACCAGCCATCAGCAGAGCGGCCAGCCGTGCCAGGATGCTCACAGTTGGCGCGTCTTGCCTGGCGGAATCCTGGTGGCTGCGGTGGCCGATGGCGCCGGCTCTGCTCCTCTCAGCGAAATCGGCGCGCGCACCGCGGCAGATGCAGCCGTTCAGGCAGCGTCGTCGAGCATCACGGCTTTGAGCATCACCGCTTTGCCGAAGTTTGAAGAGCAGCAGGGCAAAAAGCTGCTTTCCTTGGCCCTGGAGGCGGCTCGCGCAGCAGTTGAACAAGCGGCTGCGAAAGAGAACCATCCTGTCGCTGATCTGGCTTCAACTCTGATCTTAGTAGTAGCTGGCCCGGATTTTGCCGCCGCCGCGCAAGTGGGCGACGGCGCCGCTGTGATCGAAGACAATCAAGAGCAGATTCTGGCGCTGACCAAACCGCAGCGCGGAGAATTCGTCAATGAGACCAACTTCCTGACATCGGCGGAATATCTTTCCTGTGCGCAAATCATCGTTTGGCAAGGCCGGCCGCAAAGTCTGGCTCTGTTTTCTGACGGCCTGCAGTTGCTGGCGCTGGATATGCAGCCCTATCAGGCCCACATTCCTTTCTTTTCTCCGTTGTTCCGTTTCGTGAAGAGCTCGACCGATGAGGCGGAAGCGCAGGAGCAACTGACTTCATTCTTACGCTCACCCCGCATCACCGGACGGGCCGATGACGACCTTACGCTGCTGTTGGCAACCTGTGGCAAGCTGGCTTGAGGATTTATTGCAATGCGTCTGCAACGGGCAAGTAGCGGCAGGCCGCTCAGCTTCAGTAGGGCCTCGGCACTGACCTGTGGTGGCGAAGGCTGCATCTATCCTGTTCCTCAGGATTTTTCGCTTCTCGCCAAGATCTACCACGAGCCCAACCAGGAGCGGGCACGCAAGCTGACCTGCATGGTGGCCCATCCTCTTGATGATCCCATGGCTTCACATGGACACGTTTCCGTCGCCTGGCCCATCGACTTGCTGCGCGACGTTGACCGGCGCGGCCAGGTGGTTGGGTTTCTCATGCGCCGGGTCAGCGACCTGATTCCCATCGTCAACTTCTACAATCCTGGAGGCAGGCGGCAATCCTGCCCGCTGTTCAGCTGGTATTACCTGCATCAAACTGCCCGCAATCTTGCTGCAGCTTTTGTCGCAGTACACAAAGCCGGCGATCTGGTTGCCGACGTTAACAGCCGCAACATACTCGCCTCTCAGCGTGCCCTGGTCACGCTGGTGGATACCGATTCTTTTCAGGTGCATGATCCCGAGGGTAACCGCGTCTACCGTTGCCCGGTGGGAACAGCCGAGTACACCCCACCCGAGCTGCAAAACTGCGATCTCTCAACCGTGGACCGCACCAGCCAGCATGATTGCTTTGGCTTGGCCATCATCCTCTTTCAGCTTCTGATGGAGGGAACGCATCCCTTTGCCGGCATCTATCTGGGTTCTGGTGATGCGCCGCCTTATGAAGAGCGCATTCGCTTGGGACACTTCCCCTACTCGTCGAAAAACATGGTGCCTTACCGGCCCATGCCGGTTTCTCCGCCGTTCAACATTTTGTACCCATTGCTGCAGCATTTGTTTATTCGCTGCTTTGAAGACGGACACCGCAATCCCGCCGCCAGACCGGATGCGCAGGCATGGCAAAATGCGCTGGAAGAAGCCGAAGCTGCCCTGATTCCGTGCCATATTAATATCCAGCACCGTTACGGCAAGCATCTGACAAGCTGCCCGTGGTGTGAACGAACTAAACAGTTGGGAGGACGCGATCCGTTTCCTTCCGCCCAGGCCGTACAAAGCGGGCAACACTTGCAACCCCGTCCACAGGCCCACCGAAGGCACATCTACACCAAGCAGACTCAAGCCAGGCCGGCTGGGCGCCGGGTGCAATACACGTACGCTGTATCTTATGCACACCATACCCCTCCATCACCACTGGCCCCACAGCCGCGCCTGCGCACTCCGACTTATTTCCCGCTAACGCAAAGGGGAAACAAATGGCTTCTGACAGCTTTAACTTCCGGCTTCAGTATCGCCTGTTTAGCTACTGACGATTGGAAACGGCGCATTCTCTATGGCTTGGTTGCGCTCTGCGCGGGCGTGGCGCGATGGCTGGTTACGTACCGTCCACGATGGCCCAAGCCTTTGGGCATCAACTACACAATACTTGTGCTTATCATTGCCGCCGGTATGATTGTTCCCCAGGCCATGGATGTTTCAGCGTTTGGCCTGTTCATGATCGGAATCGGTGTTGTATGGATTACCAAAGACTTTGGAAGACTTCGCATGGGCTTCATTGCGGGATATGGTGCCTTTGCGTTAATCGCGCTTCTCACTTCTGCCCTGCTTGCCACTGACCACTCGCCAACCGTTAAGCCTGCTCCAGCAGCAGCGCCTACCGTGACACTGCCGGTGGACCGTAGCCCATCTTTGCGGGCGCTCCCAGCCCATATCAGCACCGTAGAATCGGTGGCATGGAGTCCTGACGGCACAATAGTTGCCAGCGCGAGCTTGGACCGGACTGTCAAGCTCTGGAATGCGCAGAGCGGGCAACTGCTGCGGATTTTGAATCATGACAGCTACGTTTATGCGTTAGCCTGGAGTCCGGACGGTAAGATCTTGGCGAGCGGGAGTTGGAATGGGACCATCAAACTCTGGAATGGAAACGGCAGCGAATTGTTTTCTACGCTCAATCACTCCGCCGGAGTGACAGCGTTGGCCTGGAGCCGGGATGGCACGACCCTGGCCAGCGGCAGTTGGGATGGAACTATCAAGTTGTGGGATGCAAGCAGCGGAGCATTGCGTACGACCCTCAGCCATACGGGTGAAGTCACATCGTTGGCCTGGAGTCCCGATGGGCAAGTACTGGTCAATGGCAGTGCGGATAAAACCATCAAGGTCTGGGATACGGCCAGCGGGAAGCTGATACGAACTGAGAGCGACAGCCCTGACGCGTCGTTATCGTTGGCCTGGAGTCCCAACGGCCAGACCCTGGCCAGCGCAGGCCCCGGTTCCACGATCAGGCTGTGGGATATCTATGACGAGCGCTCGGTGTGGGCCTATCGCACACTGGATTATGGCGGCACCACTCCGGTACGTGCCGTAGCCTGGAGTCCTGACGGTAAAAGGCTGGCCAGCGCACCCGATAACCACATAATCGCGTTGTGGGATGTCGCCAGCGGAAAACTGTTGCACATCCTGCGGGACCATACCGGCGAAGTGGGATCGCTGGCCTGGAGTCCCGACGGCAAGACGCTCGCGATTGCCGATGATAATAAGGTCACGTTGTGGGATATAAATCCTTAGCCTTCTTCGTGTCCTTTGTGGTTAGTTTTTTGCTCTGTTAGAGCGTGCAGCCGCTAGCTGTTTGGGCCGCATCAACAATTAAGACCCGGCTTAGTATTACAATTTAGATTCGTTTGCACAGAACTCCAAGCCCTTCCCGATTTTCTGTTGCTGACGATGGAAGCAGGATGCACCCGCCCACACCCTCAAGCGGGATACCAGGTGGAACCGTGTCCCTGTCAGACCATACTATTTTGAGAGAGCTTCTAAGGTTTTATACTTAATCTATGTCTGCAAAAATATTGGATGGCAACAAAATAGCCGCAGCCATCAAGGCTGAAGTTCAGGAACAGGTGCATAAGCTGGCAGAAGCCGGCGCGCGCCCCGGGCTGGCTGTGATCCTGGCCGGTCACAACCCAGCTTCAGAAATTTATGTTCGCAGCAAGGTAAAGACCTGCGAAGAAATGGGCATCTACAGCGAGAAGCTCACGCCCCCTGATACGGTGACTACCGAGGAGTTGCTGGAGAGCGTGCATGAGTTGAACCGGCGCGACGAGATTGATGGCATCCTGATTCAACTGCCGTTGCCGCCGCAGGTGGATGAAAAAAAAGTTCTGCTGGCAGTTTCTCCGGAAAAAGATGTGGATGGATTTCATCCCGTGAATGTCGGCAATCTTTCCACCAAGCGTCCCGGATTGGTGCCCTGCACGCCGGCGGGCTGCATCGAAATCCTGAAGCGCAGCGCAATCGCCATAGAAGGGCAGAACGCAGTCGTGGTGGGCCGCAGCGATATCGTAGGTAAGCCGGTCGCCATGCTGCTGCTCAACCACAACGCCACGGTGACGGTCTGCCACTCGAAAACGGGCGACTTGCCTGGGCTCTGCCACACAGCCGACATTCTGGTTGCCGCTATCGGACGTCCCGGTTTCGTCACGCGCGACTTTGTAAAGCCGGGGGCGGCAGTGATTGATGTCGGAATTAACCGCATCACCGACAAGGCCGAGTTTGAAAAATTCTTTAAGGGAAATACCCAACGCGAGCGCCAGTTTGCCGAAAAGGGCTCGACCCTGGTGGGCGACGTTCATCCCCAGGTTGCCGAAGTTGCCGGCGCGTTGACGCCGGTGCCGGGTGGAGTTGGGCCTCTGACCATTGCCATGCTGATGTCCAATACGGTCAAAGCCATGAAGCTGCGCCGGGGCCAGGCGAAGCCCCAGATGGTGGGGTCGCGCTAATATGCTACGTGTCGGATTGACAGGGGGATTGGCCTGCGGCAAAACTACGGTTGCGCTCATGCTGGCGAGCCACGGCGCTCATGTAAATTACGCCGATCAGATCGCGCGCGACCTGATGCAGCCCGGGCAAGCGGTTTATGCCGAAGTGGTGAAACATTTTGGCGTTGACATCGTCGAACCAGATGGCAGCATTAATCGCCGCAAGCTGGCGGAAAAGGCCTTCGGCGGAGGCAGGGTCCAGGAGTTAAATCAACTTGTGCATCCCGCCGTGATAGACCGTGAAACCGAATGGATGGACAGCTTCGCGGCCGATGATCCCGATGCCATCGTGGTCATTGAGGCGGCATTGATCCTCGAAGCAGGTGTGCAAGACCGCTTCAACAAGATTGTGGTCGTTACATGCACGCCGGAGCAGCGCGTGCATCGCTTCGCCGCCCGCGCTAAACTCTCTTTGGAGGAGGCCCGTTTCGAAGCAGAGCGCCGTATGGCGGCCCAAATTCCAGACGAAGAAAAGGTCAAGGCGGCCGATTTCGTTATTGAAAACGCCGGCACACTCGCCGAGTTGGAACGGGAAACCGAGCAACTGTTTGCAAGTTTAAGAGCTTTCGAAGCTCAATGCAGGGTTTGAGAATTATGAAGAAGCTGTTACGCATATTCGTTTTGGTCGTCCTCCTGGTAGGCGGCTTTTATTACTTCACCACGCATCATCACGATTTCGGCCAGGCCATTCCGCTGAGCGCAATCGTGACTCGCCCGGCGCATGTGGAAATTATCGAGGCCGCCGAGCCGCAGACGTTTGACGCTGAAGAGCAAACCAATATCAACGTCTACAAGAAAGTCCTGCCCTCGGTGGTCAACATCACTTCACGTACCGTGCAGTTCGATTTTTTTTATGGAGAGGTGCCGCAAGAGGGACAGGGCTCCGGGTTCATTATTGATCGCGAAGGGCACATACTGACCAACTACCACGTAATTGCCGACGCGCGCCAGATTGAAGTCACCACCTCCGAAAAGAAAAAATATCGCGCCCAGGTCGTGGGCACCGACCGGATCAACGACCTGGCGGTCATTCAAATTCACGGAGACTCAGTTCTTGAGCCTGCGACGCTGGGCGACTCCAAACGCCTGGCCGTAGGACAAAAAGTTTACGCGATTGGCAATCCCTTTGGTCTTGCTGGGACCATGACGCGAGGCATTATCAGCTCCATCCGTCCGGTGCGGGGCCCCAACGGCAATTTCATAGATGAAGCCATCCAGACCGATGCCGCCATCAATCCCGGCAACTCCGGTGGACCGCTGCTCAACTCGCGCGGCGAAGTTGTGGGCATGAATACGTTTATTTTCAGTGAAGCCGGACAAAGTGCCGGCCTGGGCTTCGCGATTCCCATCAATGCCGCCAAGGCCGTGCTCAACGACCTGATCACCATCGGCACAGTGCGCCGGCCTTCGCTGGGGGTGGCCACGCTGCCTGTCGGCCCCGAGCTTGCTGACCAGATGGGCCTAGCTGCCGAACATGGCGTGCTGATTCTGCAGGTTGTCGCCGGCGGCGCCGCTGACCGCGCCGGATTGCGCGGCGGCACCGAGCGCGCCTACCTGGGCAACATGCAAATCATGCTGGGCGGAGATCTTATTGTTGCCATTGACGGTGAAGACATCCAGGACCAGCAGGATATGGCGCACGTCATGAACCGGCACCGCGCCGGCGATACCGTACACGTGACCTTCTACCGCGGCAAACGCAAGATGGAAGCTGATGTAGCTCTGGGTGAGCGGCACGAACAGGCGTGAAGAAGCAGTACTCGGTACTCAGTCAAAGGGTTGGAAAAAGTTCGACCTTTTCTCAGCGTAATTCTTGAATCTTCGGATCGAAATTGTGCCATCCAACTGATGCTGAGTACTGAGTACCGGGTACTGAGTACTGTTTTTCCGATGAACGTTGAATCCATCCGCCGCTACTGTATGTCGTTTCCTCACGCCACAGAAACCGTGCAGTGGGGTGACGATCTGGTATTCAAAATTGCCGAAAAAATGTTTGCCATTGTGGTTTTGCGGCCACCGCACCATCTTGCCTTCAAGTGCGCACCGGATAAGTTCTTCGAGCTGACGGAGCGAGAAGGAATTATTCCCGCCCCCTACATGGCCCGCGCCCAGTGGGTGAGCGTGCAGCGCCATGATGCCCTGGAAGCCGGCGAGCTCAAGGAACTCATCCGCAATTCCTATGACATGGTAAAAGCCAAACTGCCTAAGAAGGTGCAGGCAAAATTGAAGTAATGTCACTCTGAGGTATAACTAAGAAATTCTGCTGGCTCCTAAGCAAATTCCGCTGTAAACTGTCTCCTATAAACCCTCTTTAATCCCCCCTTAGAAGCACTCCCCCTGAAAAACGGAGGCTCTTGTGTTCACACAACGTTTTATTTTCATTGCTCTATTTTGCGCCGTACTAGTGGGGGCATCGCCCTTGGTCTGTCAGACATCTGATCCGCAAGCAGATGTAGCCCACCCGGATTATGGGACTATCACCGAGAAGCACTATGTGAACGGCTATTTCGGATTTTCTTATCGTTATCCCGAGGGGTGGGAGGGCAACGTGACACAGCCTTCCAGCTCCAGCGCAAGTTATATGTATACGCTGTTTACCGCTCTTCCCGGGGCCTCAGCGGCAGCCGCCGGAGACATGCGTTACATGAGCATCAACGTTGATGTTCTCAAACCCACCGACACCCTAAAGGTTTTCATGGATGCTTCCATTAAACTGGCGGTTGGGCATTCAGGGGCTTTCGATGCTCTGCACACCGACAAGCACTACACCTTTGGAGGCAAACAGTTCTACCGGATCGATCTGGTCTCCAAGCCCGCTCCCGGCAGTCCTGCGCTTTACCGGACGATGGTTTTCACCTTGCTTCCCAACTACGCGGTCACGTTCTCTTTCATGGCTACCAACCCGAACGACATTGAAAGCTTGATTCACAGCATGGAATCGCTTAGTTTTGCTGAGCCCGCGAATCCGGCAAGAACACCGATACGCGCGTCTACAGGAGCGGCCCAGCCTCAGGCACGATGAGTTGCATTTTGGCTTGATTTGGAGCAGCAAAATTTGTAGCTGCTCCCATTGCAAGTTACTCCTTCTCTACCGTTCTTAAGGGTAGTGCCTGACAACTTGGGCCTTACTGAAGTAACTTTACTTCGTACGGCAGCAGTCATAGGCTTTAACTTTATGGATATTCCTCGCTCACCCGATGGACCTGAAAATCCCGAAGCAAGAACAATCTCTCCCGATATGGGCATCGAGCGCCGGCCTCGCCCGCGCATCAACCTGCGCCGGGTCGCGGCCCTGGTTGCGGTCATGGGTTCGACTCTTTTCCTGATTTCGATTTTTGCGGTCCGCTCCGGCGCCATGCAAGCCATCATAGACATCCTGACCGGGCATCAGATTCCAGTTGCTGGGCCGCCGGTTGCGGCTACGCATTCCAAGCTTTCCGAGCACGAGGTGGAATACATCAACAGCCGCGAGCCCCAGGAGCAGATGGAACGCCTGCTTGCCGCCGCTGTCAATCACGACGTGGGCGCCACCGAAATGATTGAAGAGAAGGTAGCAGGCTGGCACGGACATCTGAAGCGCAGCCAACAATGGCAGACCCTGAGCGACACCGCGCTCTACTCCAACGATCTGCGTGTGCGCGCCGCTGCCATTGAAATTGAGCTCGCCGTCAATCAGGTAGACAAATCGCGCGACACCGCCATGACCTTATGGCGTGCAGGCGAAGATAACCCTAAATCACGCCCCTTTAGCGCCTGGGAGTTGGGTATGCTCGCCAATCGCGGCGTGGAACCTGAACTCATCCACGAGTGGCTTCAGAGCTGGTCCCATGATCCCGACCAGCAGACACGCTTCTGGTCCGTCGAAGGCCTTGCCCATATTGGCACCGACGACACTATTAAGGATTTCCTCGACGTCCTGCGCAATGACCCTTCCATGGACGTACGCGAGCGCGCCGGATGCAGCCTCGCCAAAAGCGGCATGCTGACCCGCGAGCAGCGCATGAAGGCTGTCCCCGGACTAATTGAGCTTAGCGATGACGCCGACTTGAATGCGGTTACCCGCAATTGGGTCTATCAGGCGCTTCGCGAGATTACCGATGTCAACCTGCCTAACGATCCCGTAGCCTGGCGCAATTGGTACTCGCAACACGGAGCTGAACAGACCGAAAAGTTCAAGTCGGAAGGTAATTCCGTTCTGGGGAACAGCTAGTTTAGGGAACGGTTAAGAGATGCGCGCGGAGATCGAAGGGCCTTGGGTTTTTGACGATTCTTCAATCAGCGTTGATCCGCGCTCATCCGCGGCGAAAAATTACCCTTTGTGTCCTTCGTGGTTAATCTTTTTTAGGTGGCTGGAACGGATAGTTAAGCGACCGAAAAATCTTCCATTTGCCGCCACGATGCTGTCGCCTAAATAGGTCAACACCCCGGTTCTTCTCCAGCTCTGTCACCTTGCCTGAGGCATCAGTTTGCCGCAGTACCCAGGTCGAGCGCACAAAGCCAAGATCTCCCGAGCATTCAAACTCTTCGAACTGTGGCACCCATTCGAGTTTGTTGTCTGGCTTGGTGAATTCATCTTTATATCCGCGTTCGAGATCGGCAAAATTCTGGTCAGGAGATCCCTGGAAGCTGAAAATTACTTCTGGATCGAAGATTTCCATGGTTTTGGCGAGGTTGTGCGATGCATACGCTGCCGTCCACTCCGACCATTGCTGTTTGATCGCCGCCAAATCTGCCGTCGGACACATTCTAGCCTGGGAACTCTTTGCAGAAGATTGTGCGTAGAGTGCAGAACCGGCGCACAGCAGCAGTACAACCTGCAGGTTTTTGGCTAGTTTCATTTGAAGGCTCCTACCGAACATCTTGGATCTCAGAAATTGCGATTGGAGCCTGCTCACAAAATCAGAGTACAGCAATCATGACCGAGTGTTGACGGAGAAAAGTTTGCCTCTGCGTTTCTCCGCGTCCTCTGCGGTTAAATTTGCTGAATGCTGAGTGCTATTTATTTTTCGCCGCTCGCGCTTTTTGCAGTCCCGCCTTAGCGGCCTGGTTGCCGGGATCAAGTTGCAGGGCATGTTGAAAGGATTGTGCCGCTCCCTGGTAATCTTGCCTCGAAATCTGCCCGTAGCCGTCGTGCAGGTATTGTTCAACCGCTGCCTGGTTCCCGCGACCCGAAGAAGACGCGTTGCCCGACGATGAAGTATTGTTGCTGGCCGGACCGGGGGTCGGCGCCGGGTGGCTGTTGTTCGGCTCCGGATTGGTCGTGTTCGGTTTTTTGTTTTGCTCCGAACGCCATACCGGTTCCTGTTGTTCATGGGGCGCCACCACTTGAATCTCATTCAATACGTCGCGCACTCCCAGGACATCCCGCACCAGGTTCACTGCAATTTCCGAATCATAAGGCTTGCTCACCGTGCCGGTGAGTGTGACTACGCCGTTTTGCACGGCGGCATGAACGGATGCCTTTTGCAGTGGTTCGGAATGAGTGAGCGCCTCATTCACATCCTGCAGGATTCGCGCGTCGTCCTGTGCAGTCTGTATGGACTGGTTATTTCTGATTGCCAAAAAATGCCTGACTGCTCCAACTACGAGCAGCAGGCCTACAACGATGCTACCCACCACCGCTAGTTTTTTCCAATCGAAAGACCCTGGCGCTGCTGGCCTGCCGCGCCGTAGTTTGGTCTCGTCGAAAACCGTCCCTCCCGCTGAAGGCACGTAAGTACCGGTTGTGTGCGAAGGCGTCAGTACGGCTATGCTGCGTGGTGAGGGCACGGGAACCGCTGGGGCTGTGGCGAACGGCTGCGTACGCTGGGAAATAGGGGCTGGCCTGCCGCCTGGTGGAGTAAGAATGGATGTTCCCGTTTCCGGTCTTACCACGGGAGGAATTGGGGCGTTGAGCAAACGGTTGATCGCGTTCGTCATCTCCTCCGCCGATTGGAACCGTCTAGTGCGGTCTTTTTCCAATGCCTTCATGATGAAGGCAGAAACGGATTGGGAGACTCCGGCCGGCGGCGTGGGCGGCGTTTGCAAATGATGGATCAAGTAGCCAATAGGTGTATCGGAATTGAAGGGCAGTTTTCCCGTGATCATCTCGTGAAGCAAAATACCCAGGGAATACAGGTCAGAGCGCCCGTCAATCTGGTCGCCAATTTTGCCCGAAGCCTGCTCGGGCGAAACATATTGTGGCGTTCCTACCACCATGCCGGTTTGGGTGGCATTGCGGCCTCCGTCAAAGTGGCCGTCTGCCTGCATCTTGGCGATGCCGAAGTCCAGTACTTTGACCAGGTCTTGCGTGCTCTCCACCTGGCCCGGTTGGGGCACAAGCAGAATGTTATCGGGCTTGATGTCGCGGTGAACGATCCCCAGCTTGTGGGCTGCTCCCAGCGCGGCCGCTATTTGTTTGCAGATGTTCAGGGCTCGGGGAATCGGGATGGGATTGCTCCCGTAGATCCAGGAGCGCAAGTTCTTGCCCTGCACGTACTCCATGACAATGAACGGTCGCCCATCTTCCGTCGTATCGAAGTCGTCGAGTTGCACGGCATTGGGATGGCGCAGTTTACGCGTGATGATCGCTTCATTTTTGAAGCGCTTGAGAAAATCGGGGTCGCTTAATAACTTGTTGTTGACCACCTTGAGCGCGCGGATTTCGTTGAAGGTCAGGTGCCGCGCCTTGTATACCGCAGCCATCCCCCCGATGCCCACTTTTTCCATGACCTCATATTTATCGCGGATAATCATGCCCGGCATGAGATCAGAAACTTGCCGTAGAGATTCTCGGTCCTTAGGGCAGGAGTCTAATTCGTTGGGATAAATGCTATGACAGGTTTCGCAATACTTCATCGGTCTGTGGTCTCACGTGCAATGGGTACAAAGTCCATCGCGATTGGAGCCAATATGGACCCGGGGAGAATACTCCTATAATGATATCCCTGAATCCGCTGTAAGCCAAGTCTCAACCGCTGGCTGAATGACATGAAACTGGGTGGTAAAATTCAATTCTACCCTAAGGAATGAAGCTTCATGGCCCTTACCTTGCAAATAAGCTCCCTGCGGCAGGTTACCGTGCTGGTTTGTCAAGGAATTATTGTCTTTGGTGAAGAGGCCGATTCGTTGCGTGCCCAGGTAAAGGAACTGCTCCGTCAAAACGAGCCCTCACTCCCGGGCCCATCCGTTGTTCCGGGCCTGTCCCTTGTTCTGGACCTGTCCCTTGTTCTGTATATGGATAGTGGTGGTTTGGGCGCGCTCGTCGGCCTGCTGACCTCGATACGAGCCGCAGGCGGAGACTTAAAGCTGGCTGGTCTGAATGAGCGCATTGAGCGCGTCTTGAAAACCACACATCTGAATCAAGTTTTTCAAATTTACGCCAGCGTTGAAGAGGCGGTGAACGCTTTCCACGCCGGTGCTGCGGTTCAAAAGTAACGGTTTTTTTATGACAGCTTAAATTTTAAAGATGATGGTTCAAAAATGAATGACGCTCCTGCTTCCCAATCGCCAAGCCGTGTGCTGGTCATCGAAGACGAGCCCTCGATACGCGTGCTTCTGAATAGAGTTCTCTCTGGAGCAGGCTTTGCGGTAGAAGAGGCCAGCGACGGACTCGAAGGTCTGGAGCGGCTTTCCCGTCACGAGTTCGACGTAGTGCTGCTTGACGTCTGGATGCCGCATATGAACGGCTTGGATGTGCTGACTGAATTGCATCGGCGCGGCTCTACGCAACGGGTCATCCTCATGACCGCCGATCATGCGCCCGAAACGCTGCTGCATGCCGTGCGCGAACAAGCCAGCCAGTACATCAGCAAACCGTTTTCATCAGAGGAGCTGCTGGCAACAGTCCAAAGAGTTCTGGCGTGTCCAGCGCAGCCGGCGATTGAGGTGCTCTCCGCCAAGCCAGATTGGGTCCAGCTTTTGGTCCCCTGCCAGCGCGAAGTTGTGGACCGCATTCAGTCGTTTCTTATGGGGCTGGATTCTGACCTTCCCCACCAGGTTCGTGAATCCCTCGGCCAGGCCTTCCATGAGCTTTTGCTGAATGCCATCGAGTGGGGAGGTAAATTCGATCCCAACGTTAAAGTACAAGTTGCCTGCCTGCGGACTCGAAGGATGGTCCTTTATCGCATTGCTGATCCCGGCGCCGGCTTTCGCTTTGACTCGCTCAAGCATGCTGCCGTCAGCAATCCAGAAGAGGATTCCATTGAGCACATCAAGATACGCGAGGAAAAGGGCATGCGCCCGGGAGGATTCGGCATCCTCATGACCCGCTTCCTGGTGGATGAGTTGCTCTATAACGAGAAACAAAACGAAGTGATCTTTATCAAGTATCTCGACTAGCGTTCCGCGAAGGAGTAGCCAATGAAAAAGTGGGTTCTGATGATCACGTTGATGACGGCGGCGATATCTGTCTGCTGCCTTGCTCAGTCGTCGCTGGATGACCTTTTGAAGAAAGCCCAACAAGCCACCCAGTCCAAAAATGCTAACGGCCGCGGCCTCAGCACCGACAAAATTACAGCCGGCCTGAAGCAAGCCCTGCAAATAAGCACAGGCAAAGCGGTAGCCGCTACCGGAAGGCCCGATGGATTCCTGAAAAATGCCGCGATCAAGATACTGCTGCCGGAAAAGTTGCGGACCGTCGGCAACGGGTTGCGCATGGTCGGGATGGGAGCGCAGGTGGATGAACTCGAGGTGGGGATGAACCGTGCCGCCGAGCAGGCCACTCCTGCGGCCAAGCAAATCTTCCTCAATGCATTGACCAGAATGACTTTCGATGATGCGCGCCAAATCCTCTCCGGAGGCGATACCGCCGCCACGGATTATTTCAAGAAGCAGAGCTCGGAACAACTAACTTCAGCCTTCACCCCAGTTGTTCACAATGCCATGGAAAATGTAGGCGTGATCAGGCAATATGACCAGCTCATGCAAAATCCTATGGCTGCTTCACTTTCAAAGAACCAGAATCTGAATTTGGATTCCTACGTGGTGGGTAAGACCCTGGATGGGCTGTTCTACATGCTGGGAGAAGAGGAAAAAAAGATACGCCGCGATCCTGCGGCACAGACCACAGCATTGCTCAAACAGGTATTCGGCAGGAAGTAAAAAGTTTAACCACAAAGGACACTAAGGAATAAGAAAAAAAAGTACACGAAGGGAAACCGTGGAATTATTGTTATTCGTGCCCAGCGTTTCTCATTAGATTTTCTAGCCGCGACAGGTTCCTTGCTTTTTTCTCTGTGTGCCTTTGTGCTATTCCTTTGTGTCCTTTGTGGTGAAACTTTCGCTCTTGCTTCACTTCGGTTCCGGAGTCTTAACTTCCGCAATCACGGGCACATTGACCTTGCCATCCGATGTGCCGATCAAACCGGTATGGGCATCGCGAACCGCAAAGCGGAGTTGGTAGCTTCCCGGCTGCAATTCGAGCTGATTCTGGCAGGGGAGACCGGTTTTCAAACTCTTCTGATAGGTTTCCGGCTTCATCGCCGTCTGTACGCTTGAAAGTACCGAGTTCACCGGCTTGCCTTTTTCGTTATAGGCTTGCACCACGCATTCCAGGTCGGCGTGCTCCAGCCCATCCTCACCGCGCTGTATCCGAAGAGCATGCGGGGAGATGGCATAGTTAACCGTGACCTTGTTTTGGCTCTGCGGGGTAGGCGGCATCACGCCTGCCTCGAAAAATAGAGAGGTTAAAGTCGGCCCGCCCAGCCGCAAAGCATCGCCCAGATCGCGATCACGTTGCTTGGTGTTCGGCTTGATCTCAACCGGCTGCGGATCAGCGGCGTAATACCCTAACCGGTAGCGCAGCTTCACTCCTCCACGCGTTGCCTTGACCTGCACCTTGCGGAATTTTCCATCCCATTTTTTGTTTTCGGGATAGTAGCCCAGCAAGTAGTACGTGGAACCGTCGGTCACGCCATCGTAAATCGCTTTATCAAGGTCGTTACGGTTGTAAAAAGCTTTTCCGCCGGTATTTTCAGCCAACAGATTCATCGTGTCATGGGCGGCCGTAAGCCTGCGCGATTCTCCCTGCAATGCGTTTCCGAATGCTGCCGGATTTCGGCTGTAGCCGCCGCCACCGTTAGCGGCGCTGAAAGTGCTGAAGGTGGCCAGGCCGCGGGGATCAACCGGATAGATGGCCACCTGCGAATCGGTCAGGACCTGCGCAGTTTTAGCGACCTTCTGTCCATGATTTTCCATCTCGTCAAAAGGCGACCCGGAATCCTCTTCCAGCGAAATATTGGGATCGATGGAGAGTGGAAAGGCCGCCGAAATCCAGATAAGATTTTTTCTTCCCTCGTAACCAGCCAGCGCATGGGCAATGGTCTGCAATGCCTGCAGGCTGTACTCAATCCTGACTGTTCTTCGGGTTTGCTCCAGTTCACGCTGCGCATTTCCCGCACCTGGGCCCGCTCCTGCCGATCCAGGAGTTTCCAGCAGCGGGGATTCCGCCAGCAGAGAAGACTCCAGCTTTGTTTTTTCCACGGCTTCTTTGAGCGCCGCATGATCGGTGCTGAAGTCATGCACCATTCTCAGCCTGTCTCCCATGATGTAGATTGCCGTGGGTTCATTGGGAGGCATGTTGTCCAGGTAGTGCAACAACTTCTGGCGGGCATACGCCTGATCGGTAAGTGAGGTATTCAGTACATCCATCACAATCACGCTCATGGCGCTGCTCGAAGGAAATAACGGAAGATTGGTAAACACATTGGGCGGCAGCACCGGCATTTTTTCATTGGGATCGGGAGCAAAAGGATGCTCAAATGCAAAAGCCCGCACCTTCTGCGGCTTGCCGTCTTCGAGCAATGAAAAATCAGTGGCCTTCAGGTCGCTGACCGCATGGCCGTGGTCATCAGTCGCGATCACATCAATCACCACCAGGCGCGTGTGCACCTGCAGGACTGTCCCGGACTCGTACGTAGTGGTTGGCGATACTGCTTTTACCCCGGGCTGTTTTCCCGAGGTTTGGGGCAAACTCGGGCTCGCTGCTGGCGTTTGCGAGGGTGTAGCTGGAGTTTGGGAGGAAGTCGCCGCCGATTGTGAGGACGTTTCTCTAGGCTGCGACGCTGTAGGCTGCGACGCTGGCGCAGGAGTGCTTTCGTCCTTCTTTTGACTTTGGTCTTTTTGATTTGGATCGCCGGGTTGCTTCTGCTCTGATGAAGATCCGGATGATGACGATGACGAAGTAGTTGCAGCGTTGCTGTCGGTCGCCTGTTGGCCAGAAGTTGCCACAGCCAAAAGCCCTAAGCCTATAAAAATCAGGAGGATAACGAATGGTTTACGCAAGGGAGTAATCTCCTGCTTCATTGAAACACAAAATGAAGTGAAAAGTAGTGGATTGAGGTCTGATTTTCCCGCATTCTGTGCCTTTGAAGTCCTGCGGGGATTCATGCCCCTCCAAAGAGGCCGGTGGTGAAACAAGGGTCGTCAAGGCAGGTCTTTGACTTGCTCGAAATAGGAATCAACCCTTACAAGATGGTCGTTTGTGTCAAAAAAGAGGACAACACTTCTGTCGAATTCGTCATTGGGAACATCTTTCCATCTCTTAACCCAGTACCCCCACAGCACTGCCTTTGGACGAAGTACAAACAGGCCTTGGGAATTAATATTTGTTTGAAAGTCGGGGTTCCCGATCCGCCTAACCACATCCTCCTTCGAGTCGCCGAGCCGAACAAGAGCCATGTTCGAGACAAGGCTTCTTGTCTCATTCGCACGAAGCTGAAAGTAGCAACACGTGCCCGGTGGCGGATCTTTCAACCGCCGCTCTGCTCGCGGGCCGAGCGCCACCGAGTTGCCACTTTTATAAGTCCTCAACGGAATTAACATGGCAGCCGGAACAACGACTGCGAGTACCGCACCCATCACAGTGGCAACCATTTTGTGTTTCATAGTTTTATCTCAAGAACTCAATGTAAATGCCGATAATAAAATCCCGTGCCCTGCAGAGTTATTTTGCTGCGGTTGACGTGTCTATTTGTATTGGGCAAGCTGTGACCGTAGCTAGGTTGGGCACTTGAAAATGAAACGTGCTGGGAACCCTGCCCTTGATTTCATACCCCGCACAATCTTTGTTGATCCGAAAATCATATACGATCAGCGCTTCCCTTTGTGGGTTGGGGCTGAAGCGCCACTTGCGAGCATTGGAGAGCGTGTCATCCGTCAGGAGATTGTTCATCAGCCCGATCTTCGGTATAGCGCTAGCCGATATTACCTTCCCTGTATCATCAAGTTTCACCAGCACTACGACGCGACCACTTATACGGGCGGCGCGGGCTATGGCCGGGTAGCTTAACGCCTCTAATTCCACGACGTTTTGGGAGACGTTTCCAGTTTTTTGCTCCTGCGCCGGTGACATACATGACAGCCCTGCCGCCAGCGTCATCATCACGCATTTTAGTCTTAACATGAGTTATCACCTTTCAATTTAGCCTGCCCATTGTTACGGGTGAGCCCGAACCACACGAGCCGACGGCGAGACGAACAGCACACAAAGTAATAACCCTAGACACATGTTGCTTCCTTCAAAGGCTGAATATCGGGCTAGTGCTCCGAGCGGGGTGAGCCTTCTAACTCCGCGTTGGTGTCTACATAGCCGCATAAGGCTGATTCCCAGAGGTGTCTTCAAGATCAGAACGCTATCGAGATGTTTTCTTGCAGCCAAGCTTCACGAAGAATTTGCTTCTCTTGGTTATCGCCAGCCATTAAAGCCCTATTAAAAGCGGGACACAATTTCAAAAATGGCTGTTGTGCCAGAATGAACTTGGGTTTTGAAAACCGTTTAGAACTTTAAGAAGCAGTCTGATAAAACTTCCTTTCAGGAAAAGGCAATAAACTATTGCCTCCGCAGTAGCTGCGAAAATCTACTATTTACCAAATAGTTAATTGCCAACTTGCCTTACGAGGTTCTAGCATAGCTGGGAACTAAGCATCGACTTCGCCTGAACTACTGCTTCTTTCCTCCCTGGAGAGCAAGAGGGTCAGGTCATTGGGAAAGCTGGAATCCGCCTTCCCATAAAACACCAAACCTAAACCAACTCGGCCCTGTGTTGAATAAGTTGACCGTCATGTACTGTTTCCACCATTCAAGATTTCTAGGAGAGAAAGCGCAAATGTTTACCTATATCCGCTGCTCGCAGGTAATCCGTTCAATCGTTTTAACCCTTTTCTTTTTCGGGTTGGTCGCTCTGCCGCAGGGTGCTTACTCTGCCCCCGGTAAAAAGAACGCGTCGAAGAAAAGCGTGACGAAAGAGTCCCGGGCCGAGAAAGCCCAGGAAGCACAGCAGAAAACTTCCCAAAACTCCGCGAGCGCACAGCCGGCAGCTCAAGTCGGCGAGAATGAGGAAAACGACCCCGACGTGCCGGCTTTCTTGCGAGGCAAGATAGATAAGCAGACGTATCTGCAGTTGCGCTCGGAATATATTGGCCGCATTCGTGGTATTGACCCAAATAATCCCCCCGATCTCCACATTCGCATGGATGCCATCCGCACCATGGAACAGCAGGAGCAGCAGATCTACGGAAACCGAAACGTATCCGCAGCGCCGGGAACCATTGTTCCCTTTACTCTCAGTTTCCCCTGGACGGAGCTTGGTCCTTCTCCAATTCCCAACGGGCAGACCTCGCCCAGCGAGGTTGCGGTCAGCGGACGCGTTACCGCGATTGCGGTGCATCCTACCAACCCCAATATTGTTTATGTGGGCGCAGCCCAGGGCGGGGTCTTCCGCTCGCTTGACGGCGGAGCAACCTGGACGCCCTTGCTGGATAACGCCTTGTCTCTGGCGGTTGGCGCCATTGCCATTGCTCCCTCGCAACCCTCAACCATCTATGTGGGGACCGGCGAGGGAAACTTCGCGCTCGATAGCTTTTTTGGTGTAGGCGTATACCGCATTGACAATGCCGATACCAGCCCCGTGCTGGTTGGGCCTCTTAATAAAAACGGCAGCAACGTTGATGTTTTTACCGGCCGCTCGATTTCACAAATCCTGGTTCATCCTACCGACCCCAATACAATCTTTGTGTCTACCACGTCGGGTTTTTCCGGTCTGAGCGGAAGCACGGCGGCGGTTCTGCCTGCGCGTGGTCTGTACCGCTCCACCAACGCCGCCGGTCCGGCGGGGTCGGTTACATTCGCAAAACTCACTGTGGCCACGGTGAGCGGCAACCGCAGCATTACAGATATTGCCATGGAGCCGGGCAATCCCAACAACCTTGTCACCGCTGTTTTTGGAAATGCTGCTCCCGGCGATGGCGGCTACTACCGCAGCACCAATGCTGCGGCCGCAGACCCGACAACAGTAACCTTTACGCAAACTTTGCAGTTATTTGCGGTCACCATGAAGTTTGCCATTAATAAAGTGACCTCCACGGTCACTGTGCTGGCCGGCAGCGGCGATGGCGGCGGTGCCACTGGTACGGTGCGGATTTCCACCGATGGCGGCGCTACCTGGGGAACTCCGGTTGCTGCTGCCGCAAACTATTGTGACGGGCAGTGCTTTTACGATGCTGTGGTCGCCCTCAAACCTGATGATGCCAATACTTTCTTCCTGGGCGGAGGCGGCAATTTACCTCTGCAAAAGACCATCAATGGCGGGACCTCATTTACTTCGCCTAATGGCACCCTGCACGCCGATACTCATGCTATTGTCTATGCTCCTTCTGACTTCACTGTCATGTATGAAGGCAACGATGGCGGCGTTTGGCGTTCCGCCGACGGCGGCAATACCTGGACCAGCCGCAACACATCCGGATTCAAAGCTACGCAATTCCAGAGCCTGGCCTTGCATCCCAGTGACCGTAATTTCATGATCGGCGGCACTCAAGATAACGGCACACCCATGATGCGGGCCGATGGAAGCTGGTTCCGCGCTGACTTCGGCGATGGCGGGTACGCCCTGATTGATCAGAATGCCGCCGATACTACGAATGTCGTGATGTATCACACCTATTTCAATCAGACTGGCAACTTGATTGGTTTTGCCCGCACGAAAACTACACCCTGCGCCACCGAAGCCCAATGGTCTTTTATGGGCATTTACGGAGGACTTGTAGATCCAACCGTGCACTGCGACGGCACAACCGATTCGTTCAACGGCATTTCTATTAACGACAATGTTCTGTTCTATGCCCCGATAGCTTTAGGGCCAGGAAATCCGAACACGGTTTATTATGGCAGCGACCGGCTCTACCGTTCTGCCAACCAGGGCACGACGATGCCACTGGTCAGCCAGGCTCCCCTCACGGCGAATGGTATTCCCATTAGCACGATCGCCATCGCGCCCCAAAACGATAACGTCCGCATTGTGGGCCTGGCCGATGGCCAGATATTCGGCACTACCACCGGCTCCTCGACCCTAACCGATATTACCGGTCCCATCCCGGCCTTTTATGTGGCCCGGGCTGTGATTGATCCCAACAATCAAAACACCGCTTACGTCACGCTCGATGGCTACGGCTTGCCGGCCGGTCAGCATGTGTGGAAGACCACCAACCTCAGCGGCGCGCCCCCTACCTGGACAGCCTCGGGCAACGGTATTCCCGATGTTCCGACGAATTCCATAGTCGTAGATCCGCTGCACTCCAATTTTGTGTATGCCGCCACGGATATCGGTGTGTACTTCTCCAGGGACGGAGGAACCACCTGGAACCCCTATGGCACCGGGCTTCCGCGGGTTGCGTGTTTCGATATCGCCATCCAGAGCCCAAACCGTGTGCTCCGGGTTGCCACTCACGGGCGTGGCATGTGGGAAATTGGGATTGCTCCCTTTGCCACGACCACAAATGTGATTTCTTCAGCCAATCCATCAGCCTTCTCAACCTCTGTTACTTTCACCGCAACCGTGAGTGGTCCTCTAGGGCCGCCCACCGGCACGGTAACCTTCAAGGATGGAAGCACGGTCTTAGGGACCAATACCCTCTCCGGCGGGACCGCAACCTTCGCTACCAATGCGCTTAGCATAGGCGCACATAGCATCACGGCCGTTTATAGCGGAGATCCCAACTTTCTTACCAGCACCTCGTCTGTACTCACGCAAAATGTGACCGGCGCCGCAGGATTGACAGCCGACATCAGCGTCACCGTCACGCACGCGGCGAATAATCCGGTGGTCATTCCATTTGGAGGCAAGGTAGCGATTACCGTGACCGTGACCAATAACGACGCCACCAATCCGGCCACGGTTGAACTTACCCTGAGTACTGTTGCCGGACCGCTCGAACTGGATTCCGTCGTTGTACCCGGAGGGGCGAGTTGCAATCCGCCCAGCGCCGGCACCATACAGTGCAGCATTCCTGTGCTCGCGGCCAGCACCAATGCGGTATTCACCGTCAATGTGAGGCCGCTCTTCAGTGGTGTACGCACGTTCACGGCAATCGCTGCTGAAGCCAGCAATACAACCGACGCAACCACGGCAGACAATACAGCAAGCGACACCTTCAAGGTGCGCTTCAAGCCATTCCGGAAGTAGGGTTTAATAAATGAAGTAGGGTTGGATAGTGCAGCTTTGATGCTAATCGGTTGCCCCAGGGCCGGAAGGTTTTTCCCGTCGGGCACTTTGTGTTCCTTCGTGTTATGTTCCTTCGTGCCCTTTGTGTTAAACCCTCCCGCGGAACGAGGTGGAGTGTGGTATTAAGTCGGTATCAAACCGTTGGTCCCTGAGGAATTGTCGCTTATCATTTCGCTTGAGGTCTGCCTGGGGATCTAGACATTGATGTCAGGGGGCATGAATCGAGCGCTAGGGGGACTACTAAAACTGCTTGAAGTAATGGTGGCTTATGTTATTTAATTTCAATGACTTAACACTGAATGGACTACTTCAAGTAGTACCCCCCCACCCCCCACTACTGACACGGAGGAAAAAGAATGGCTGACCGATTCGGGAAAGGAAACGCCATGCACCACCAGCATCGCCGTCTACTGGGGAATGTTGTGCTCCTGTGTTTATCATTGTGCTCCCTGGGAGTCGGAACTGTTTTAGCGCAGAGTGACACTCCGGCTGGAACGGCGCAGACGGGCGCCAGCTCATCTGCCCCAGTGGCATTCAATGGCAATCCGGTTTTGCCGCCCCAGTGGGCCTTCGGTGTACTTTACGGCAGCTATCACGATCAGGCGCAGGTGCTGAGCGACATGAAGCAGCTTCGCGAGAATTATAGCGGCGACCTTTACTGGATTGATTCAAGCTGGCTCAGCGGCAACTATAACCAGGAACCGGCCCGCTACATCTGCTTCACCTTCGATCCGCAGCAGTTCCCTGACCCCACCCTTATGATCAGCACTCTGCACCAGAACCACTTCCACTTCGGCGTGTGGGAGTGGCCGTGGGTTGATCAGGAGTGTCCGCTTTACAAACGGGGTGTTGCGAAGCATCTCTTCGTTGAAGATTCGACCGGCAATGTAGTGAACGGCAAAGGCTGGCACGGCAACAAATTTACCGGGGTCTTCGACTTCACCAACCCGGAAACGGTCGCATGGTGGCGGGGACTCAACGAGCCGTGGACTGACGTGGGACTTAACTTCTTCAAGCTCGACACCGGCGGCGGGTATCCCAAAGACGGCGTGCTCCAGGACGGCAACAACAGCCAGGACCACTACAAGACCCTGTATCGCAAGATACCTTACGAGGTTTCTGCTGAAGCCAACCGCGGCCGCGGATTTGTGCTCACGCACACGCAGAAATCCCCTAACGCAGATCAGTATCCTGGCATGTGGACTGGAGACTCACATGCTACCTGGGAGGGACTGGTCGCCGAGATGCGCATCGCATCCGGTCTGAATACTCCCGACACCACTGCTTTCTGGTGCGGTGATACCGGCGGATATAACGGAGTTCCTGATGACGAGCTATACATCCGCTGGCTGGAGTACACCACGTTTACCCCTTGCCAGGAGTTTTTCGGATCGAAACCCACTCTGACCGGATCACGCTTTCCCTGGCAGTTCAGCAAGCAGGCGCAGGATATCTTCAAGACCTACACCCAACTGCGCTACCGGTTGCTGCCCTTCAGCTACTCCAACGCGCAAATCCAGTACCACGAAAAGCCGGTACAGTACCAGGTGCATTGGATTGGTTCGGCCCAGATCGTCAATGGCTCGGGCGACAGCCAGGTCCTGGTGCAGCCCGTTACTACTGCGGGTGCAACCACCGCATCTGTAAGCTTTCCCCCAGGATCAGGTTGGATCGATTATTGGACGGGAACAATCTACAAGGGCGGGAGCACTCAAACTGTCCCCGCTCCCATTGACCGCGAGCCTGTCTTCATCAAAACAGGCTCCATCATCCCCATGGGCTCTGTGATGCAGTGGGTGAACCAGGTGCCCGCTGATCCCATTACGCTGGATATTTATCCCGCGGGCTCGACCAATTACACGTTATACGAAGATGACGGCATCAGCACCCAGTACGCAGCCGGAGCCTTCTCCACCACCAAGTTCACCTCTGACAACCGCCTCAAGCGCGAGGTGGTCACTATTGGCGCGGCCAGCGGCAACTATAACGGCAAACTGCTGGAGCGAACGTATGTGCTGAAAATCAACCGGCAGGCGTTGAGTCCACGCAAAGTCGCGCGCGACCGCAAAGCGGTAAAAAAGTTTGCTTCGCAAGCGGACCTCGATGCCGTCTCTGAAGGCTGGTTTTACGACGCAAAAAACAAAACGGTGTGGATAAAGTTCAGAATCTTCACTTCAACGGCAACGACAGTGGTGTTGTAGCCGTGCTAGGCTTCGAGTTTAAATCTGGTCGCCGCCAAACGATACATGCGCCGCCAAACCAGGCGATTGATGGTAACTACAATCGCGGCCATGCAAACCGTAGCCGCAAGAAGCAATCTGAAATTGCCATTGTCGGTGGCCTGGCTGATCACCGCACCCAGACCGGTGGTAGAGAATGTTTCTCCTTTGAAGTGAAAGTATTCTGCCACAATGCTCGCATTCCAGGCGCCGCCCGATGCAGTCACCAGGCCGGTGACCAAAAAGGGAAAAATGCCTGGCAGGATCAGCTTCCGCCAACGCTCAAATTTGCTGAAAGAGAAGACATTGCATACTTCTTTCAAATCGGTGGGAATGGCGCTGGCACCGGCAATCACATTGAACAGGATGTACCACTGCGTGCCCAACAACAAAAGCACAATCGAACCTGCGCCCAGCCCGCCCCCGAAGCGAACCAGCGCGAGAAGAACGATGGGGAACAATGCAGTCGCCGGTACGGATGCAGCAATTTGTGCAATCGGCTGAGCCACACGCGCGAGCCTGGGACGAGATCCAATGGCAACCCCCACGGGAATTGTCCACAAGGCGCCGAGTACCAGCGTGAGATTTACTCTCAGAAAGGTTGCGGCCGCTCCAACAACCACGCTCTTCAACTCTTCACGATGCAGCCCCGCCAACAGAACAGCGCTATTGAAAACTGCGTAGGCGATTCCAACCAGCAGTGCGGCTCCCAACGCCCACAAAAGCCACGTCCGCGTCTGGGTTTTTCCGCCGCTCGATTCCGGACGCAAATCTCTGTGCGCAAAATGCAATACAAGGGCCTCTCGCAATGGTGTTACCGATTTGCGCGAGAGAAAGGCTATCAGCTTTGAGCGGCGAATCAGGTCCAAAATGGGAGAGCGCGGGACGTCAGTGGCTTCGACATTCTCGAACTTGAACTTCTGGGCCCAGGCGATCAGCGGCCGCCAGACGAGCTGATCGGTCAATATAATGACCACCAGCATCGCGCCCACACCCCAGAGAATTGCACGCGTATCGCCGGCGCTGGCCGCGGTCTGAAGATATGCACCCAGACCGGGCAGGCGAAAGTCACGGTTGCCCAGGACAAACATCTCGCAGGCCATCAGAAAAAACCAGCCGCCGGCCACAGACATCATGGAATTCCAAACCAATCCGATCACAGCGTAGGGCAGCTCCATTTGCGTGAATGACTGCCACCAGCTAAAGCGATAAAGCTGTGCCGCTTCCCGCATTTCTTGCGGAATGCTCTTCAGCGAGGCGTAGAAGCTGAAAGCCATGTTCCAGACCTGGCCGGTGAAGATCAGCAGGATGGCGCCAAGTTCCAGGCCCAGTTGTCTCCTGGGAAATAGCGCAACCATGGCCAGCATTACGCCCGGCAGAAAGCTCAGCACAGGAATGGATTGCAGCACATCAAGCAGAGGAATCATGAAGCGCTCAGCCCGCGCGTTATACGCGGCGATGTAGCCATAGATTAAGGTGAATGCCAGACTCAAAAAATAGGCAATCGAAATGCGCATCACCGAATAAAAGACATAAACAGGAAGAGCACGAGGATGAAGATCAATCTCAACCTGAGCGGTAAGAGGGCCGCTCCAATAACGACTGATGGCAATAACGCTGTAGAAGAGGGCGAGCCCAAGGCCAAAGATCGGGAGATCAGTCAGAAAAGAACGGCTGGAACGAGGGATTACCCCCCAGGGAAGAACGAGGGAGCGAAGGGCGGCTGAGGTTGATTGCCGAGTCATGAGGATTTGACTTCCGAAGACTTGTTTTCCGCGGCGGCGCTTTCCCGCTCTTGGCCGGTCTTCTCTTCCGGATGCAATATCAACTGAAGCCTCTCGTTGCCAGAATCATAGGTGAAGAGTTCGCAATCGCGCCCCCAGTGGAGCGCAGTTTCAAGTTGACGCTCAACTTCATTTTCAGGATAGTGCTCGTCAAGCAGGTCGCGGAAAAGTTCCAGAGGAATGGTGTGGTCGGCTTTTGCGCGCAGCGTACTCTCGATTTGCTGGAACAGAAGCACATTTTTCAGAGATGCATGGCGAAATAAGGTCTTACGGGTGGCAATATCGGCTTCAGCAAAGCTGCGGCCTTCAGGAGTAATCTCCACGTCACCTTGCTCCAGCCGGGCAAAGCCAAGCAGCGCGGCAGCTTCGATGATGGGCAGCAGATCCTCAATATCCATCAGCAGTTGCTCGGCAAGGTGGTAAAGGTCTTCCGCGCCGCCGCGGTCCACAAGCAACTCCAGCAATCCAGCAATGCCTCCGGGGCGGGCATGAGGCAACGGCTGGTAGATCCGCTTCTGGCCGACTTCGGGAGGTGGAGCAAACGCAACCTCTGGCTTGGTCATCACCTTGTAAATGTAATCAACGTACAGGAGGAACTGCGGCGACTTCCTCTCACGCGGCTGCGCCAGCGGAATGCGGAAATCTGCCCGAATGTGGGCAGGATTGCGTCCCAGCACGATCACTCGGTCGGCCAGCAGTACGGCCTCTTCAATATTGTGAGTGACAATAAAAATTGTTTTCGTATCAATTTTCTGGTTGAGCCAGAGCTCCAGCAGTTCACCGCGCAGACTTTCAGCGGTGAGCACGTCGAGTGCAGAAAAAGGCTCGTCCATGAACAGCACTTCGGGTTGAACCACCAGGGCCCGCGCAAAGCCGACGCGCTGTTTCATTCCGCCGGAAAGCTCCTTGGGGTACGCGGTTTGAAATCCCTTTAATCCAACTGTATCGAGCACGTGCAATGCCCGGCGACGGCGCTCGGGTGCAGTTACACCACGGGCCATCAACGGAGCTTCAACATTCTCCAGAACAGTAAGCCAGGGGAACAAAGCAAAACTCTGAAAAACAATCGCGACATTGGGAGTTGCCTCTGCACAGGGTGTACCATGCCACAGAACACAGCCCGAAGAAGGCGCAGCCAATCCCGAAAGGATTCTGAGAAGAGTTGATTTACCGCATCCGGAAGCCCCCAGCAATGCAACCACGGTCCCCGAATAAATCGAAATATCCAGGGGCGCGATCACTTGAACGCGAGTGCCATCAGGCTGGAGAAATGATTTTTCGACGCCGCGGGCCTCAATCACCGTCTCGCTGGTCTCGCGCTCGCGCCGGACAAGCGGCGGGCCTGGGAAGGGAGCGGTGACTTCCGCTTCAGGAGGGACGATGCGGGCTTCCGCAGCGTCGTCTGTCTGCGGTGCGGCATACTCGCGGCCGGCGAGTTCATCCATCAGGCGCTGCCAAACTTCTTCGGGAAGCTCATCAAAAAGTTGCATGCGCTGATCTGGCGCCATGTGATCAATAATCTCGCGCATTTCCTTGGGAGGGCGCGTGTGCAGCAGAATGTATTGGTGATAGTAAGGGAATTTTGTAATCACAGCAGCAGCAAGTTGTACCGGCAAAAGGCGAAAGAGCGTTTGCTGATGCTCATCGGATAAGCTGCCAATCAAGTCAGCGGCGAGAGACACGGGCATCTCTTTTACCAGTGAGACCAGATCTGACCATTGTCCTTGTCCCAAGAGCGATCGGAATTTGTCATTGTGCAAGGAGTTCATCCCCAGATTCTCCGCAGACTGCACTTTCCACCAGTTGAGTCCGATTCTTTATATGCTTGTTTAATGATAACGGGGAGGGCGCACCCATTGCTCAAGGGATCAGGATTTTTTACGAGAAACTAACTGACATTGTACGGCAGTTGTTGGAGAAGTTGAGTCTTGGCCTGGTCGCGGAGACAAACCCATGATACGTATGGGCTTCTGGAAACTACTTTGGCAGCATGAAGCTTCTCCAGCCAAATGCGCCGATTCAGACTGCCAGTAGAAATAGGAAGGTGAACAGTGCGGCAGGATACAGGAACGACAGCAGCCGGGCCAGCTTTCGTGCACGCGGTTTAGGACCGGTTGCGTATGGATTCCCAAGACCCAGCCTCGCGAAGAATTCGCCGGGCGCAAGCCTTTCCGCTAAAGGTTTGAGCCTTTCATTTGTACCCTCAGCCGTGCCGGCGTAGAGGCCCGCAAAACTTCGACCCGCAGCACATTCGGATGGCGCAAACACTTCTTGCTCAGTTTCGACTCTACTGTTTTCGCTACGATCGTACATAATAATCTCCCTACACACACGGAACCGCGATGTTTTGTTCTTCAAGGCTGCTTTTCATCTATTGATGTATGGTGCAGGGAGAGGAGGAAGCGTTACAAAGGGGGAAGGTATCAGGAGTTATTTATGTTCCGGGGCCACGACGTTATGGCGTAGAGAGAGAAATCCAAAATCCCGTGCTCAGCGCGGACGCAATTTCATGCCATGAAAATGCTTCTTCTTGGGATCGGGGCGTTCTCCAGGCGGAAGAGCCTCTTTCACGTCCATCGTGCGGCCATCCAGAGTGGTGCCATTTAGATTTTGAATGGCCTCATTTCCCTCTTCATCATCGCTCATGAGCACATAGGCGAACCCGAGCGACTCTCCGGTATCGCGATGACAAACAAGTCCGGCTTTGAGCACTTTTCCATATCCCTCAAACAATGTTTGCACCTGAGTGGCGTTGGTCAGCGAAGTTAAATTTCCGACGTAAATTTTTTTCATGGGGTTTCTTCTCCTTCGCAGGTGCTGGAGTTGCTATGTACCCGGGCCGCTGATGATGAGAGATTTTAATCCTTTTTGAGGAAGTTTACAGGGCGAAGGGTTTTTCACGCCGTTATTGATCATCGAAAGTCGTGGACGCATCCGGTGGAAGTTGAGTTGCATCTTCATCATGAAGAGTGCTTTCGCCATTATCCGAGCCATTGGGCTCTGTTTGTTTTTCCAGTTTACGCTGTTTCTTGCGGGCCGCCTTTTCCAGTTGCTTTTCTCGCCGAGCGCGTTCTTTTTGAAGTTTGCCGAAGCTGCTACCTGACCTGCCAGACATACATCCTCCAAAGTTTGGATTCGGCGGGCGGCCGCCATAGGACATGAGAATATTTATTTATAAAAATAAAACCAAAAATGCCAACAAAAAAAGGCGACTCACATGTAGTCGCCTTCCAACGGACTTAACGATTAAAGAACCTGCACATTCTCGGCCTGAAATCCCTTGGGTCCTTTGACCACATTAAACTGGACCTGCTGGCCTTCCTGCAAACTGCGAAAGCCATTGCTCTGAATAGCGGTGTGATGCACAAATACATCGTCACCACTCTGGCGGCTGATAAAGCCAAACCCTTTAGCATCGTTAAACCACTTAACTGTACCTTGTTCCATTTGTTTCTTTTTTCCTTTTGATTCGATTTACGCTGAAAATGAGTCGGAAGATACTACAGGGCAGGGACTTGCTGATAAGGCGAGAACTGCTCACAACCAATTCAAATTGACGTATCTAGATGATAACACAAAGGCTTCGCCATATTGATGCCTTACTCGATTAGGCGCCAATGCGACAGGCCTGCCCCAGATCCGCGCAACTCGTGGTGATGAAAAAGCCCGGCTGGGTCGCAGGCCCAGCCAGGCTGAGAGGGGGAAACTAAACCCTATTCTCTGGGTGGAGCCGCTTCAAGATGAATGAGGCCTTTGCGGTCCTGCGGCCCAAGAATCTTGTAGTCGCTGGGCACCTGAAAGAGAGATGGGTCAGGCTCGCTGCGCTTGATACCGGTGAGCTGATACGTGGTCTCTCCGAAGCGGGGGTCGCTATGCTTACTGAGCACCACCACTTTTAACTCCGGTGACATCCAGGTCTCAGAGATGATCTCAATCGGGCGTTCGTTGCCGATGGCGCCTGCGGCAATGGTGCGGGTCTCGCGAGTACCGGTACAGGAAACCCCTTCGATCACCTGGGTGCCCAGGTCTTCGCGCTTCGTTTCGCCGAACTCCGCTTTGAACCCAGCACCCAAAGGTCCGGTCTGCGTGCTGATGATCTTGACCTTCTGGTCAGCTTCGGCTAATTCCTTCGGTTCTTTCCCCGACAATATGACCTTGCGTTCGTGCATGATTACGTCAGTGTGCATAACATCAGCAGTTTGCTCTTTGAGATTGAGCATGTAATTCGTCTTGCTCACCGGATCGCTGATCATGACGTTCTTCATTGCATCGGGCGGCAGGGGACCAATCCCCATGGTCAGCTCGTGGCGGGTCCTGCCCTCGCCGTCGCGGGCAAGAAATGCGGTTGACTTGTTCACAATACGATTGCCATCGCCCAGCGTCTGTGTGCTCTCAGTAACCGCCGTAGCACTGTAAGGAGCTCCCTTCACTAACTCTCTGTCGCCCACGTTGGTTGCAAAGACATAGTTATAGCTATAGCTGGAGATTGCGGCGCCTCCAGGCCCAGCAGACCCACTCTGAAAAAACATTACGCCGGGTGGCGGGGGTGCAGGTACGATTTGGGCAAAAGCGCCAAGGGTCAGCAAAAAAACGACGGCAAGTAACAGGCAAATTCTTTTCATAGCACTCTCCTTATTAAAAGCAGAAAAACTCTCTATTGCACCAATCGCACACCGTAAGGGATGCCATCCTGGCCGACCACAAAATCGGCCAGAACCCGCCGGTTGGGGACATCCGCGCCCACCGGCGCTCCTACCAAGCGAAGGTCCTGGATCGGCATCTCTACCCGAATGATCCGCAGCTCACCTTCTGTAGCCGCGGGATCATAGGATGGAAGCGGTAGAAAATCGCCGTCCTGCCGCGCCTCAAGCTGGGCATCGCTGTGATGTGGAATACCGCGCCCGGGTACGTGCTTCACAGCCTTCTTCGTTTCCTGCATGCGAGGCACGTTCGCAGTCATTGTCTTCTCAACCGGGGACGCCGGAGCCGGATTATGCTTCACTACCTGCGGCGCTGGTTTCTGCGATGTTTTGGTGAGCAGCCATGCCGCGGAAGAAAGGCAGACGATTACCAAGGCGGCGATTGCAGCATTTTTTACTCTGCGCCGCCGATGGTGGCGGTGAAATGCGCTCGACAGCGCTCTGCCAAGTTCTGGTGGCGCATTGCGGGGCGATTCTTGCGCCAGATGCCGCAAGGCATCAACCAGCCGCTCTTCCGATTCGAATTTGTTTATTTCACGCATTGTTTACTCTTCAATTTCGCTTTCAGTAGATTCCGGGCGCGATGAAGGCGCGATGCCACAGTGCCAGGTGAACACCCCAGCGCCTCCCCGGCATCGGCATAGTTCAGCTCTTCCAAGTCGCACAAAATCACAGTTTCTCGATATGCTTCCGGCAGTGCCTGCACAGCTTTGCGCAGACAGTCGAGCATCTCTGCGTTGGTCAGTCCATCGAGAGCATCAATGCCATTTGCGACCAGGCTCTCTTCGCTTTCCATTCCCTCTTCTTCCAGCGGCACTTCCAGGCGCGCATGCTGCAGACTTCGTCGGGTCAGATTGCGCGCCATGCCGAACAGATATCCGCCAACTGAGCCTTTCGCGGGATCATAAGCCTTCGAATTGGTGATCAGCAGCATGAAAACTTCTTGTGTAGTCTCTTTCGCTGTTGCGCTGTCGCCGCCCATATGTAACGCAAAACGGTAAATCAATCCTTGGTAACGCTCGTAAAGGGCCCGGAAGGCCGTTTCGTCGCCTTTGGCGAGTTGCCGGAGCAACTCGTAGTCGCTGGATTCCGCTTCGCTCATCGGTAGGTTCAGCGCTTTCGCGTTTGCTCCTACTTTCCATTGCGCGAATTTGGCGAATGCTTCCATTATTTTTTCGGGCGTGGACTGTACATTTAAGACGAACCAGAATCGCCGGGGTAAGGGTATCTTGCGTAAGAATTTCCCAATGGCTCATTCCAGGTGCAGACTATCTTTCTATCAGGTGGGACCGTTGACCCGGTCTGCAGGAAGCGATGTACATCCTTATTATTACATCCGGATTTTTACGGCTAGTTATACAATCTTCTCTTATACTCAATCGAACTGGCCAGTCCCAGGGAGCCAGGTGAGCCGTTGGACAACAGGTTCGTGGTCTAGGAACTTCACATGTCGCTGAAAATACTCGTGGTGGAAGATGACCCGCTAATGCTTGATTTGATGGCCCAGGTTTTGGCGAGTTTTGAGGCACAAGTTCGCCCGCTTGGCGACAGCGAGGAGGCGGCGGCTCTGGTGGAACGTGAAAGATTTGATGGCATTTTCCTTGATCTGCAAATGCCAAAAATGAATGGATTTCAACTTGCGGGCAAGATCCGGCAATCGCCGTCGAACCGATCGACGCCCATCGTCATCGTCACCGGGCACGATGATCCAAAAGTCATGGCGCAGGCTTTCGCCGTAGGAGGAACATTCTTCCTGCAAAAACCCGTAGACAGACCCAAGCTAGCGAAGCTGTTCAAAATTGCCCGCGGCATCATGTTTGAGAACCAACGCCGTTACATTCGCGTTCCACTTCAGACTGAAGTGACATGCGAAATTGGTCCTAAAACTGTTAAAGGCACGGGGGTTAACATCAGCGAAGGTGGGGTTCTCATTGAAATCAGCGGTATCGGCGGGCCCGGAACAACTGTACTATTATCCCTTCGTGTGCCGGGGCAAAACTCAAACAGCAGCATAACTGGTGCAGTTGCCTGGGTGGATGAAAGGAAAGGACGTACGGGGATTCAATTCACAACTATAACCGCAAAGGACAAGCAGTTTATCCGCGAGTTCATCACCAGTTACCTGTTATGAGCCTGAATGGTTTCTTTCTGTTTCCTTATTAGTCTTGTGTTTTAACTCACAGGATGTTCAGCATCTGTTGAACTTTCTTGCGGAGATCGGCGATGCTAATCGGCTTGGTCAGGTAGGCGTCGAAACCTGCATCCAAAGCCTTCTGGTCGTCGCCGCGCATGGCAAAAGCTGATAGCGCGACAACCTTGAGACCGGCCAATTCAGGGTTCCCACGAATTTTCTTCACCACCGAAATGCCGTCGAGAAGAGGTATTTGTATATCCAGCAGAACAAGATCGGGAGGGGAGCCGGCAAGTTGCTGAAGCACCTCATCACCATTCTCAACCAGAGTCACTTCGTACCCAAGAACACCAAGAGTATCGTGAATCATCTCACGCAAGACAGCATCATCATCGGCAACCAGGATACGCTTCATAATTATTTATGCGGAAGTGGAAGTTTTGGCCACTCGCACGGCCTTACGAACTTCCGCAAGCAGAGTATCTTTCCAGGGAATGCCCTTGCTGAAGAAAGCATGAGTCTGGCGTGTCAACAGTTCAATTTCCTGATGACTCAAATCCTTCGCGGTCAGTACAAAGATGGGAATCTCTGACCAAACGGCGTGGTCTTTCATTTTTTGGATGACTTCAAAGCCGTTCATTTCAGGCATTATCAAGTCCAAAAGCATAGCCCGAACCGAGAACTGGGACAGTTTCTCCACAGCTTGCCTGCCGTTAGTAGCAAGAACGGGATCGTATCCTACCGAACGAAGCATTTGCTCCAACACACCCAAGGTTGCAGGCTCATCATCCACGATCAGAATCTTGTTCGAGGTCCCCGCCACAAGTCCGATGTGCTTTGCGATCTTTGATATCAAAACCTCTTTGGTAATTGGCTTGACCAGGTACTCAGCGGCCCCAAGTGCGAAACCTGCCTTCTTCTCATCCACTACGGACACAATAATGATGGGAATATCAGCAGAGCCGGAATCATGCTTCAATTGGAATATCGTCTCCCAGCCATTCTTGCCGGCCATGAGCATATCGAGGGTGATGGCATCGGGGCGTAACTGCTTGGCCAATATGATTCCGTCTTTTCCAGAGCTTGCAGTCACGACCTGATAACCTTCGGGTTCCAGAAAAGTCACAAGCAGTTCGCGGGCCGCCGGCTCATCGTCAATCACCAGAACTAGAGGCTTTTCACGCTTGCGGAAGGCTGGAGCAGCAGCTTTCTCCTTCGCTACTGACATCCATTTTCCAGCCGGGAGAGTAAAACTGAAGCGGCTACCTTTGCCGGTCTCGCTTTCCACCCAGATTCTGCCTCCGTGCCGTTCAACTATTCTTCGGGTGATGGCCAGCCCTAATCCAGTACCTTCCTTGACCCCTTTCGTGGTTACACCCACCTGCCGGAACTCATCAAAAACCACTCTTTGATCTTCGGGCGAAATTCCAATTCCGTTATCGGTGATGGAAACACGGACGAAACCTTCTTCCTGTGCCGCTTCGATGCGTATCTTTCCCTTGACCGGCGTAAACTTTACAGCATTGCTGACAAGGTTGTAAAAGACCTGTTTGAAGCGGACACGGTCGGCATAAAGCGCAAGCTCAGGGCCAACCATGCTTTCCACCTGAATTTGTTTTCTCATGGCAAGAGGGTTGATCGTGGAGAGAACTTCGGGCAAAGCGTCCATCAATACAAAGTTTTCAGGTTGCAGTTCAAGCTGACCGGCCTCGATCTTGGAGAGATCGAGAATGTCATTGATGAGGTCGAGTAAATGATGAGCTGCCTTACGCACGTGTTCGATATAGCGTTGCTGCTTTTCGTTGAGGTCACCGGCAGTCATTTCAGCCAACAACTCTGAAAACCCTATAATGGCACTCAAAGGTGTGCGCAACTCATGGCTCATGCTGGCCAGGAATGCGCTTTTTAATTGCGTGGCGCGCTCGGCCTCCAGACGGCGCAACTCGAGCTCTCTATTTTGTTGTTCGATCAGTGCCTGGTGGCGATGCCTTTCTTCCTCTGCATGCCTTCGCTCTGTAACATCAATCGCCAAAACATAGTCTGCTGGACGGCCAGCAAAAACGAGAGAATATGAGGTGACTTCTACATCTATCAAACTTCCATCCTTTTTGCGATGCCTCCAGAGACCAAACCTGCGTTCTCCATTGGAAAGAGAATCCAAATTCGCGAGGAGCGCCGGAATATCTTCCTGCGGACGGATATCCTTAATAGTCATGGCTAAGAATTCTTCCCGGGAGTAGCCGTAGTTCTGGACTGCCGCATTGTTGACCGCCAGGAACTGCAAGGTGTCACGGTCGTAAATCCAAATAGGATAAGGGGTTAATTCAAATAACTTGCGGTACCGCTCCTCGCTCTCACTCAAAGCGCTTACCGCTCGCTTGCGTTCGGTGATGTCGCGGGCTACGCCGACCTCACGATAGGTCTCACCCTGCTCGTTGCGGACGGGAAATGCGTGAGCGGCGAACCAACGAACGTCACCGTCGGGCCGAACGATGCGATATTCCTGGTTGAAGGAGCCTTTTTCTGTCTCGGTCGCATTGAGCATTCGCTCACGATCCTCGGGGTGAATGAACTCGACCCATGACGATGGTTCTTTGTAAAGACGCTCGCAACTGTGCCCTGTAACCCTCTCATAGGCTGGACTGACATAAATGGTGTGGCCGGTTTGGATATCGCGTATCCAGAAGATATCTTGAATATTCTCCGCCATCTGTCGAAAGCGCCGCTCGCTTTCGCGCAGAGCTTCTTGGGCGCGGGTGCGGCCTTTGATATCCCGTTGCAGCGCGTAATACACCAGAACCAGCAGCACAAAGATCAAACCGATCATGGCGATGTTGCGGTAAGAAAGAAATAGAAGGGGTAGGACAACTACACCAGCGACACTCAGTCCCAGGGCGATTCTTCTCTCAATGGGCTCGGTAGGAACTTTTTCCCCGGGCATGGCGGACGGTTGATTCATGAGGACTCATCAGGCGCATGCACTGGCGCTACTGATTGTGCCTTGTTCTCTTTGGGGAAGTCCGACTTCAAGCTGGAATTGCTGAAATAGATCACGGTCCCACCACCCACGTCTTACTTCATCTTCCATGGTGGTGAATGCTTCTGCAGGAGACAAAGCTTGCTTGTAGGGACGCTCCGTCGTCAGTGCGTCATACACATCAACAATCTGAAGAACCCGGGCGGTAAGTGGGATATTGTCGCCTTTCAGGCCGTCGGGATACCCTGACCCGTTGAGTTTTTCATGATGATGGCGAATGATGGGAAGTACAATACGAAACGATTTGAGGGGGCTGCATATTTTTTCACCTGTGACCGGGTGCTCGCGCATCACCTGCCATTCCTGCTCGGTCAGCTTCGCAGGCTTAAGCAGTATCGTATCGGGAACCGCCACTTTGCCTATATCGTGAACCACGCCAGCCCGGCGCAATGCAATAATCTGCTCCTGATTCAACCCGACACGCGTGCCTAAGCGAGCGGAACACTCCGCTAAACGCTCACAGTGTCCATGGGTGTAAGGGTCTTTGGCTTCGATGCTTCGCGCCAACGTAAAAAGAACCGATTCCGCCCGTTCCAATTCGTCAGTGTAAGCTTTCAGATTCAACAGCGAATGCACTCGAGCGACCAGTTCTATACGCTCGAGGGGTTTGCTCAGAAAATCGTCCGCTCCGGCTTTGATCCCTCGCACCCGGTCCTCGACCGCGGAAAGACCGGTGATCAGAACAACAGGGGTTAACCGTTTTTCCGGATCTCGCTTGATTTGCCGACAAACCTCAAAACCATCTATATAAGGCATGGCCACGTCGGACAAAACCAAGTCCGGTTTGGTACGCACAAACTCTTCCAGCGCGTGGCGTCCGTCGGATGCTGTAACGATTTCTAACCCTTCCGCCTGCAGTATTGCTTTTAGAAGTTCACGATTCGATGGGTCGTCGTCTGCCACCAGAATCTTGGCCATGGCTAAAACGCCTCCAGGGAGTTGACTTATGTAAAAATATTCGCACCTATCCAGAGGGAGGGGAGGAGGTGATAAATATTACTACACCGCATTGTGAGTATCACTTTATAACGATAGCTTGCCAAGTTACCAACGTAATTCCCAGGCCTTTTTACAACAATTCCCAAAATGACACGATTCCTGAAATAGAACAATGAAAATTGCGCCCAACATTCGCTAGGGAGATTTTTGGGAATCCAAGTCCAGACCTCATGATTAGCAAACTCCGTTTGCGAGATTAAACCGCGCAGAAGATCCCGAACCGGGGCTTTGACCAAGGTATCTAAGGGAAAGGTTTGCTTGGATATCCAGTTTTCAAATTCCACACAGTTATCTGTCTTGTCTAGAAACTGGACAAGCTTTTCCCGAATCTGTAATACCTCTTTTTGGGAAAGTGCACAGGATAGCCCTAAGATGTTGGTAAATTGGCGGTTACGAGCGTGTAAGCAGTTTGGCCGCTCACGTGCCAACAATAGAGTTTAAGTCTTCATAAAGTGAGGTATTAACGAACGATATGACACGCCTCGAAGGTCTTCTGCTCACCAGTGATGCCCAAGTGGTCTCTGTAATGAACCAAGTGCTGGATAATTTTGAGATTGAAACGCAAGTCTGCAGCAAGCCCGACGCTGCGGTTGATGTGGTCACTCACCGCAAATTGGACACATTGATTCTGGATTGGAACAGTGATGATGAGCCTACTCAAGTCATGAGCGCATTGCGCAAGTCTCATCAAAATGCCAAGTCCACGGCAGTGGCCATCGTCGGCGGAGCTCCGGAAATGCACGAAGCGACAAGCGCCGGAGCGAATTTTATGATCTATAAGCCTATGAGCGTTGATCAGGCTACACATTGCCTGCGGGCTGCGTACGGAAACATACTGCTGCAGCGCCGACGGTCAGCACGCTATGTGGTTGACATCCCGGTGACCGCAAACCTTATTGGAGTAGGGCAGGTGGAAGGGAAAATTATTGACCTCAGCGCGGGTGGCCTGGCGTTCCAGTGCCCACAACCAGTGCAGACGGACCAACAGATATCCATTGGATTCAAGCTTCCGGGAACTTCTATCCTGATTCATGTAAACGGCCGGGTGGCTCACGTGGTGAACAAAGACGGCCGGACCCGTGCCGGCATGTGCTTCTCTTTCGTCCCGCAAAGAGAGTTTGCTCTGCTTGAACAATGGCTGGCAACTCATTTGGCCAAGATGATGGACGAGATGATTTCCAAAGAACATAACGACCGGGTGAACTAAGACAGAAAAACTGTAAAAGGGGAAATAGATATTATGCATGCTAAAGTTCTGCTAATCGACGATTCCAAATTCCTGCGGGCCGCATTGGAAAAGACTCTATCCGGAAATGGATTTGAGGTCCGAGTAGCCAAAGACAGCGAAGAGGGACTGAGATTAGCGCAGCAAGAGGGAGAATTTGATCTGATCCTGCTGGACTTGTTTCTGCCCAAAATGACTGGGGAAGAAATCTTGAGGCGCCTCAAAGAGAATCCGGTGACGGCCGGTATTCCCGTAATGGTGCTCAGTGGAACTACCTATTGTCTACCGAAAGCGACGCTCGATCTGATGGCAGTTGTAGCCAGCATGGAAGAATTGTATGAATCTGGAGCAACACACAACGCCCAGCACAACGCTGCCCACGCAATCGAATATGAGACATAAAGCTCCAAGCAAGCAATTCCAATATTTTCAATGTTTACTAAGTGGTTATAGTTACTAAAGGGAATATACAAGACCAGCACTTTCGTACTGTCCGCCATGGCTTGAGGATGTTTTTCGGGAGTATAGTGGCCCTGTACCCCCCTGGTCCAACGATGTTGGGCAGCGCCCGCACAGCCTGTTTCAACATCGGACGCAAGTTAAAAATCAATAAAGATGCAGGTCTCTGTAGCGGAGGGGACCATGAAGCAGCTTCTATGTTTGCTCGCCATTCTCGCGGGAATGTTGTTCATCGTTGCGCCTTCTCTGGCGCAGGATGCGGAATCCCATCCTGACACCGGCATCATTTACGGACAACAATATGTGAACAGCTATTTTGGATTTTCCTACCGCTTTCCGGCAGGGTGGTCAGGCAGTGCGACACGACTCACCATGGCAAGCCAAGTGTATCCTTTGTTTGCAGCCAGCTCCGCAAATGCGGGAAATGGAAGTTACATCGCAATTCAGGCGGAGCCTTTGCGGCAGAACGGCAACATCAAAACCGGAAAAGATTTTTTAGCCATAGCCGCCATGCCCAGTGGATTTGAGACGCTTCCGGGAGACAAGCACTACATCTTCGGCGGCAAAGACTTCGACCGGATTGATCTGAGATCGACCTCACCCAACAGTGTATTGGTTCGCCAGGCGCTGGTTTGCATCGTGCTACGCGATTACGTCATCACATTTCAGTTCAAGGCCACTAATGATAATGAACTGGAAGATTTAGTAAACACTATGCTATCCCTCAGCTTTCTTGATTCCGGACAGCCTCCGGCGACGGCCGCAGCAACGACTACAACTGCAGTTCAAGCACGGACTCAGCGTGCAACGACGGCGCCCATGCCTGCCCTGGTACAGCCTACTACTTCGGTGAACACAGCCAGAACAGACACCATTGCTTTCGGTACAACACAGACAAATGCGGCACCGATTGCAGCAAATCCCCAGCCAGTGAAATCAACAACACCAACGGCCACAACCTCATCTGCTGCCACGGGCGCTCCATCAGCACTCATCAAGATGGAGTCTCCGCCCCACACACTCAGGGGAGACACTCTGCCCGCAACGACTATTTCCGAAGCGGAACCTCAACCGCTCGTTAAGGTGGCATCAAAACCGGACGCTACAAAGACTGCAGTGATACAGGCAGTCATGCCAGCACCATCGGCGGAACTGAATACTACAGCTGCCCGGAATACACAGGCCTCGACATCAGTCAGCAAAACCGCTGAACCCACGAAGACTCAGACCGCCGGAACGACCGCAGAGCTGACGCCCACGGCGATACGGCCTTCTGCCCCCATCAGCAAGGCTACCTCAAGCGCGATAGCCGGCAAGACCACTACTGAAATCACGCGAGTTCAAATTTCAGCTGCAACCCTTGAGAGCTATGTCATCCGTAAAGTCCCTGCCATGTATCCCTTGGCTGCCAGACAAGGAAGAGTGGAAGGACTCGTCGAGCTCACTATTGTGGTAGACGAGAAAGGTGAAGTGCAGGACGTCAAAGCAGTGAGCGGACCAGGGATATTGGCCAGAAGCGCGGAAGAGGCACTCCGCCATTGGCGCTTCAGACCTATCATCGTAGACGGCAAGGCGACACCCATAGAAAGCCGAGTCAGCTTGAACTTCCAGCTTTCCCGATAACCTTACACAAAAACATTAAAACGTTATTGTCAGATTCAGGCCTGTTTGGTCTCTTCCCGGCAGAAAACCGACGCGGCGAAAACCCAGAAAAGTTGGCCCCCACCCCCCACTTGCTGCAAGTGGTCGGAACCTTCTGAAATAGGCACGATCGCCTCGTATTTACTGGGGAAAGTTGCTGTCGTATTGGGACACTTGCTGAGCTGTCCCGTATCGTCTGCGGTGTTTACTGGATATATATCATCCGCGGGCCGTTTCTGAGTGCTCAGGACCGAGTACTGCTTTTGCGAATTTTCAAAGACCTCTGGGGCTCTTATTCTAAGGCTCCGCACTGCTTCCCCTGGCTTGCGCTCAGGGTCGTCACGCTCACCCTTCGCCCCGCATTCTGGAATGCTGGGCGTAATCCGGATTCATGATGGTCCAATTTCCCAATACAATCAAGCAAAATGCGGCCTATTTTCGCGTGTGGTATCACTGTGGCACCAAAAGGTTTACATCATAAATCGCGTATGCGATAAATGATCCAGGTTAAGGGATTTTCATATTCTCCTTGGACACCGATGACGACCGTGGCCGGGCCACCGGCTGCGGTCGTCGTAAG
>Ga0207111_10001_pt1 | contig 156608 bp, 119 predicted proteins | sample Alteio_BWMinHeat_71_FD_153577 | JGI IMG/M metagenome (GOLD analysis project Ga0207111, IMG submission 153577) | Enriched cells from forest soil in Barre Woods Harvard Forest LTER site, Petersham, Massachusetts, United States -... | ecosystem: Environmental > Terrestrial > Soil > Temperate forest... | reverse complement strand
TTCGCCGCCTATATCGACTAAAGGGCGGGAAAAGAGAACTTGGGCTGTCCCAATGCCCAACGCACATACCAGTACCATAAAACAGAGTAATTTTTGTATATATTTGTTCATAACAAAGCCCCTTATTTTTTAAGCTATCTTTCAGACCCCTTTTTCTTAATAATACTATATCTCTCTGACGATCCGCCAATAAAATTAAATTCATACGGGCTTTTTCAACCCAAAACCGCAGGATTTTACTGATTCAACCAATCGTGTTACCATAAAGCTCTTAATATTAAGAATTTTAATAATCAGGGGTCCATATGAATTCTTTTGAAATTCGTCAAAAATTTCTCGACTATTTTGCTCGCAATGGGCACACCATTGTCCCAAGCTCTTCGCTCATTCCTGCCCAAGACCCAACGATTTTATTTACCAACGCAGGCATGAACCAATTCAAAGATATCTTCTTGGGTAAAGAAAAACGATCATACGTTCGCGCAACATCGTCACAAAAGTGCGTACGTGCTGGCGGCAAACATAACGATTTAGATCAGGTAGGCTTTACCGAACGACACTTAACATTTTTCGAAATGCTCGGGAACTTTTCATTTGGTGACTATTTCAAAAAAGAAGCTATTGCATACGCGTGGGAATTTTTGACCAAAGATATGGGCCTGGACACCAATAAGCTTTACGCTTCTGTCTATAAAGACGATAACGAAGCGTATGATCTCTGGCACACTATGATTGGTTTGCCTGAAAATCGTATTGTACGATTGGGCGAAAAAGATAACTTCTGGCAGATGGGTGACACTGGACCATGCGGCCCATGCACTGAAATCTATGTCGACCGTGGCGCTGACAAAGGGTGCAAACAACCTAACTGTGCTCCTGGATGTGACTGTTCACGCTTTACTGAAATCTGGAATCTTGTATTCATGCAATACGACCGTCAACCAGATGGTCAATTAGTGCCCCTGACTTCAACGGGTGTTGACACCGGTATGGGGCTTGAACGCTTGTGTATGATCGTCCAAGGCAAAGATTTAATTTTTAACGCCGACATGTTTGATGCGTTAATTAAAAAAATTGAAGAACTGACCGGTGTTTCGTATCACAAGAGTACCGGTGATCGTAAAGCAGCATTTCACGTACTGGCTGATCACGTGCGTTCATCTTCGCTTTTAATCGCTGATGGTTGTTCGCCATCCAACGAAGGTCGTGGTTACGTTTTACGTAAAATTATCCGTCGTGCAGCTTTATTTACCCAAAAACTTTCTCAAGATCCAAAGACATTTGTTAAACTTGCCGAAAGTTTTATTGCGACCATGTCAAACGTATTTCCTGAACTGACCGTGAATAAAACATTAATTATTAATTTACTCGATAGCGAAGTTGATAGATTTTCACACAATCTTATCCAGGGTCAGCATATTTTAGACAAATACATCGAAGAGAATAAAAAAGCAGGCAAAGCAAAGCTTACCGGTGAACAGATATTTAAGTTATACGACACGTATGGGTTCCCACCAGAACTTACCCATTTAATCGCACGCGAAAAAGGGTTTGATACTGATCCAACCGGTTTTGAAGAAGCGATGCTCAAACAACAAGAACAGTCAGGTAAAAAGACGGGTGACAAAACACAGCAATTATTGGTTACAGAAAATATTTCGACTAAATTTGTCGGCTATGAAAGCCTCGAGTCAACCAGTAAAATTATTTTTGCCAAACCAGAAGAGAACGCAACCTGGATTATCACTGAAGAGTCGCCTTTTTATGTCGAATGTGGTGGCCAGGTTAATGACCAGGGTACGGTCACGATCAATAATATCGTGTATACCGTCGTCGACTTACAAAAAATCGGCGATATGTATAATCCCGCGATTGCCGTTAAAATCGTCCCCCAAAATCCTGCGATTACGGGTCATGAGATTAAAAGTGGTGATAGTGCACATAGTATAGTCAACGCTCAAGCACGTGCCAATACGGTTAAAAATCATACGGCAACACATTTGCTTCAAGCTGCGTTAATTCAAATACTAGGACCTCAAGTTAAACAAGCTGGGTCGTTAGTAAACGAAAAATATCTGCGTTTCGATTTTACTCATCACGAATCATTAACTCCTGAACAGATTATACATATAGAAGATCTGGTTAACCAAAAAATCCAAGAAAATATTCAGACCAAGATTTTTAATACATCACTTGATGACGCAAAAAGCAAAGGCGTTATCGCGTTTTTTGGTGAAAAATATAATCCCGAAAAGGTTCGTGTTGTACAAGTTCCTGGCTTTTCAGCAGAACTGTGTGGTGGCACGCACGCAAGCAGCACCGGTATTATCGGTTGCTTTAAAATAACGAGCGATGTCGCCCTTGCTGCAGGAACTCGTCGGTTAGTTGCAATTACTGGACCTGAAGCTTTAAAAGTATTCCAGCAGACATTTAGTACTATTAAAAAATTAAGCGAAGAATTTAAAGTCAAACCAGAAGAAGTTTTAGGCGCTGTGCATAAACTGCATCAAAATGCTCTTGAAGCTAATAGTCAGATCAAACAGCTTAAAAAGCAACTGAATAAATCACAGATCCCATCATGGGCACAAAGTATTAAACAAATTGGTGTGACGCCGTTTTTATATCTTGAAACAGAAGATCTTACCCCTGACGAACTACGCATGATCGCTCAGGAGCTTGAAAAGATAACACCTGGTTTTTATGTTCTTATTAACAAAGACTCTGAAGATAAAAACAAGTTTGCTTTCTTTGGGTATGTCAGTAAAACATACGAACCAAAAGTTAATCTTAAAAACTTTTCACAGTTTTTAAAAGATACCTATCAATTACGGGGCGGTGGCAGCACCACTATGATCCAAGGTGGAGGCACTGTTGTACCAAGTAATTTTAAACAAGATGTTATGAAATGGGTTGAAGCCCAAAAGTAATTAAATAAAAAAAGGGCCGGAATGTAAAATTCCGGCCCTTTTTTTTTATCTCAAAATTTTAATCACGTTTTCGTTATCAAGATCATCAGATTTTTCACCCGTCAGCCAGTCAATCGATACTTCTTTGAGCGACGGGTCGATATAAAAGTGCTTTTTCTTGGACGGAACTGATTTATGAAAATCGACCCAAATTGGGAACGTCGTCGAGTTTGCATATAAACCAAGCGGTTTGTTATTATCATGGCCCAGATACAACGCTGTCGTAAGTTCTGGCGTTGCGCCAACAAACCACGTTGTCCCTTTACCGTTCGTCGTCCCCGTTTTACCGATCGATTCGCCTTCTATCCAGCCATTTTTTGAAAGCTTTTGCGACATGTTCATACGATGCGACAGCATATTAACAATCTTTGAATTCACAACAGAGTCGACAACTCTATATTGCTCGTAATCAGATTCCCATAATTTTGTTCCGGTCGAATCTTTAACCCATTCGATCAGCGTTGGTTTAACATAAACCCCGTTATTGGCAAAGACGTTAAACGCCGCAGCATTTTGTTCTACCGTAACTTCAGGCGTACCCAGCACAATCGACGGATAATCGGGTAAATCTTTAGGCAGGCCAAACAGACGGCACCAACGAATAAGATTTTGCGTACCTATTTTAAGTAATAACTGTACTGCAATGGTATTGGTCGAAATCGTCAGTGCTCGAACCAAGGTCATAGGGCCTTTAAAATCGTCATACCAGTTTTTAGGTCGCCATACTTGTCCCGCTGACATTTCAAGTTCAAACGGTTCGTCGACAAAAACATCACTTGCGTGAAAGCCTGCTTTTAATGCTAACGAATATAAAATTGGCTTGAGCGAAGAACCGATTTGACGTCGGGCCTGTACCGCTCGGTTAAATTGCGACTTTCTAAAGTCGATACCTCCGATCATGACTTTAATTTTTCCTGTAGAAGCTTCAAGCGTGATCATACCACCATTTAATGTATTACCCATCTGTGATCGCAATCCATACACAACCTGGGCAAATGCACGTTCAGCTTTAACTTGCATATCAAGATCGATTGTCGTTTTGATACGCAGCCCATTACGATAGAGCGCCTCTCTGCCCCACTTGTTTTCAGCCCACTGACGCACCAGGTCTTGAATATACAATTGTATCGGGTTCCCTGAAATGTGGTCATTAATTTCAAGTTTTGTTTTTGTCGCTTTTTTATACTCTTCTTGGGTTATAAAACCAAGCTTGGACATGCTGTACAAAATAACATTGCGTCTTTTTAGGGCGTTCTTAGGGGCATTAAGGGGGGAATACAAAAACGCAGACTTTGCAACGGCTGCAAGTGATGCTGCTTGCTCGATCGTTAATTCTGAAAGTGGCTTATTCCAAAGCCGTTGGCACGCAGCTTCTACGCCATAAATCCCACGCCCAAAGTAAATATTATTTAAATAAAGCTCCATGATCTGTTCTTTACTGAGCTGTCGCTCAAGCTGAAACGCTAAAAAAACTTCTTGAAGTTTGCGATAAAACGTACGATCGTACGTCAAGAACATCAGTTTGACTAATTGTTGGGATATCGTGCTTGCGCCCTGCACAACGCGTCTATGATAAAAGTTAACCAGCGTCGAACGAATAATCCCCCGAATCGAAACCCCAGAATGTTTAAAAAAATCGTGATCTTCGGCTGCAACAAACGCTTTAATCAAAATAGGAGGCATTTTATCGTAGGTCACCGGCGTTCGCTTATCAAGCGCAAAACGGGCAATCTCGCGCCCTTCGCAATCAAGAATAACCGATGGCTGGGCGATACTATAACATTCGAGTAACGAGAAATCGACCCACTCTTTGTTGAGTAGGTGAAAGATGGCACCACAGGCTATGGTGCCACCAATAAATAAACTAATTACTAACGTTCGTCGTAACGACATACAAATCCCGGTTTGCTCAAGAGCATCTCATAACATACTGCTTCTCGAGCAGACATCGTACTACGAAAGCTTGTAACCGTCAAAATCAGGCTCATAATAGAGTAAAAAAGCTCTTATGCCTCTTATTCAGCCGTGAGACTTGTTAACTGCCCAGCAAGATTGCCAAGACTTGTTTTCAACGAACTCAATGCTTTGACGAGTTGTTTTGTCGGATCTTCTTGAGCTTTGTGAGGTTTTTTAGGTTCAGGTTTAGGAGTTTCTGGTTTTTGATCAGCAGCTGGAATTTTAGTAATTATATCTTGGTCACGTAGCTTTGTTTCAATATCAAATTCAAAAATAGAATTCACACCTTGTATGAAATTTGTAAAAGGATAACCCATTGCCTCTTTGTTAAATTTAACAATGTTACTCAGAATATATGATAATTCATCACTGAAAGACATGCGTATGTTGAGCCTGGATTCTAATTGGCGTAACTTATCATTAAATTGCTTCTGTAAATCTTCAAGACCGAAAGATTCTTGCAATAAGCCCTTTGCTCGCAATGCATCCTTAATACCCTCAATAATAAGTCCCATCCAAGAATATTGTTCATCCATATTCTTTTGTTTTTTTGCTGTATTGGCAAGTAATGCATCTTTTAATGTGGCGCTAGCGATATAAACTGTTAAATTATTAATATATTCAAAAAAGCGCCTTGTAAATAATTCAACCATTTGTTTTTCATCTTCTCCACGATATATTTTAGAATCTTCTTTTTTTGGTTTGTTCCTGGTCATAAAAGATGCTCTATCCTTTGCAGAATCAAAAGCGATAATAATCGATCCGTATTCTCTAAAATAATATTTATCGGAAATAGCACAAAGCTGTGTATCCTCAAGTTTAATATCTTTAAAAATATTTTCTCCCAAAAGTTTTACAGTTGTAGTTGCACCTAAGCCTTTAAAATTCCATAAAAAATTCTGTAATGCTGTATACAGCGCTTTAAGATTTGTATCACCAGTATCTTCCCGGTCATAAACTTCAGCATATTCCTTCAAAAGATCAATTCCTGACATAATAATGCCCACAGCTTTATCCGGAGCAACTTTTTTGCCATCTGCTACAACACTTTGACGGGTTTTATCAACAGTAAAACCCGTCAATTGTTTCGTTATTTCCTGAACTGATTTTCTTAAGGGTGCTACGACGCCTTCTCCCATCGCACTTCCAGTTTTTTCATCAACTTGCAGTGTTTCAAAAAAAGACTTTCTTAAAGCTTGATATTGGTCAGAAAAGTTTTTCTCTGCATAGGCTTGAAAATGCGTAATAACTGCTGAGAAAAAAGATTTCCAATCTTTGTTAGCCTGGTCAGTCAAAGATTTTGGCCACCCAGTAAACCATGGTTGTTTATATTGGATATAACGAACCATACTCGTTACAAATTTATTTCCTGGGGTTTCTCCCGGCAGTACATAACTGAGTTCACTTTTTGTCCATGCCTCAAGATTTTGTTTTTGAGCTTCAATTACTTTTTGAAACAATTGATATTGTGCTTTTAAAGGGTCACTCTTGACCAAATCATAATATTGCTTCATGAATTTCATGTTATCAGAAGGGACATCTATGGATTGATCATATCCAAATTTGATATAAATTTTTCCCCTTGTTCCCCACAATTGTAAAAACGCTCCGACATCATCCACAAATGGGCAAACTTTCTTGAAATCTTCTTGCTTTAAAGCGTTTATACTCCTATCGTCAATGTACACCAAATTATCCCGAGAAGGATCTGTCCCAACAAAAATCCTTATCGAATCTGCTCCTGTTTCCATTAATCGAAATATTTCAATCAACGAATCTGGCGCACGAAAATCCTTTGCCTGAGTATATTCAACTACTTCCACCAAAAATTCTGGCCATGAAAGCTGTTTACCTAATTTTTCGAGCGTATATTTTTCTGGATATTTTACTGATGGGTCTTTTTCTTTTTCTTGCATTTTAGCCAAATGAGTACCTAATGCTTTTTTCAGATCATCTATTGCAAAGTCTCTCATTGCTGAACGAGCATAACTCATTTTCATGCTTTCAAGTTCTGTCTGTTGCTCTTTACTCAAAACATAAAACTTCTTTTGATCAGTTGACGCTTTAGATTCAAGTTCTTGTAATTTTTTTACATATGAGTCTGCAAGTGAGGTCATTATTGGTTGAGCATCTTTAACGACATCTGGTTCTTTCCACCAACTCAACGTATCACTCAACGTTTTAAAACGTTTTTCGATTGCAGCAACCAAATCAAATGGTTGCCCTTTACCAGCTTCAGAAGCAATAAGAGCAAACTCTAGCTCAAAAGCCTTTGGTAATAAATTTTTGTACAACTGATATCGTTGGTTCCGGGTTTGATATTTTCGCGCTATATCCCCCCAAAATCCTAAACCCAAAGCTTTATCGTTCACCCATGTTACTGTTAAATAATCTGTAAAATTATGCTGTTCAGCTCTTACTAAAGCATCAAATAGAGTCACTCCTTTTGTTTTTGTATCAATGTATTTTAAAGGGTTTAAAAAAGACAATAGATATCTAAAGAAAAAAAAGGTTTCGTTTGAAAAAATATTGAGCGAGCTTAATGGTTCTTGTGCTGATTTCTCCAAATATTGTTTAGCACTCCATTTCATTTCAACTCTATCAGATAATGCCTTGCAGCATTCAAGAAAATCGGTAACAACCAGTTTAAAATCTTTATCACTTAGTAAATTAGTTGCACCAAATGTCATCGTTGCATCAATCGATTGTTGTGACGTTTGAAATCTTCCAACAAGATCCAAAAAATTTGCGTCTTGAAATAAAACGGTGTCTTCTTTTGTTTTTGTTTGTATAAGAATGGTTTTCAAGTCTTGTAAGCGAACGTGATAGCTTCGATATTTTTCCCGGGCCGTTTCAGGAGTGAGCGGTGTTGGAGTTGCTGTCTTTGGTTGCATCCCCCACGCAAACTCCGGCAATAATCCAATCATACAAAACAAAAGCAAGATCAACTTAGCAATCTTCATCTCTCTCTCCTTCAAAAAAAACAAAAACTCCTAAAAATTAATTGCCAGCTGGCCACCAAATGTTGGCGGATAGATAATCCCCTTACCGGTCACGGGAAGCTTATAAAAGAGTTTTACTTGAGGGACGACGGTTTTGCATTCATTAAAGAAGTCATAACTGAGTTGAAAAATAAAATGGTGCATATTCCATTCTTCAAGTGTTTTAGCTGAATTAATAACAGCGTTATTAAAAGCATCAGACTTTGCCGTAAGTCGGTCATCATCATGTTTTATATATTCGTAATCAACTTTTGCTGATAACCCACCAACAAAATGAAACGCTTCTAAGAATAAGTTAAACATCCAGGTCAGCCCATGGTCTTTGGTTGATCGACCTTTGTTTAATAACAAAAATTCGGTTTGGCGAAAATCAGTTTTCAAACGTCTATCGCGTGTCTCGTCAAAAAGAATCAAAAAGTCGACGTCCAGGCCTGCAGTAATATGGTGCACAAAATCAAGTTCTAAACCAAGGCCAATAGGCATGCCAACAGCGCCATCGTTACCCAGTGCAACACTGAATGCACGATTTTCATCTTTTTTTACACCGGTTGGAAATGATAAGCCGAGCATGGCGTACATGGTTACATTTTTAAGAATTTCTTTATCTTGGCGAAAATCATTTTCCCAATTGAGCATAAACAAAAGATCACCAAGTCCCGTTTTGCTCACCGGATTCAAATCAAGATTTGCCGTGGCACACAGACTGTTTTTAAAATTGGTAAACCCGGCCAAAAAAGCGTTAATATCAAGATCAGCTTCGGTATTAGATCTGGTCAAATTAGTAAATTGTATGTTGCTGGTACTAGCATGACGTACTGGTAAATAGACGCTTAAGCTCAGATCACCAGGAAACAGTCTTTGATAAAAGATATAACTCCCATAAACCGTAAGATCTGTTTGTTCAAATTCACCGGTCATTTGGATACGACCACGAAAGCCATCGTCAGTAGGCGATCCTGCCCATGACGTGAGCACTGGCAAATAGATCGGCAAATTATTTTTAATTTGACACGTCGGCATCATCACCATGGCAATAGTCGACTGGGTGCAATCATATATTTGCAAAATATTGCTTTTGTCATGATTAAGATTACGTCCTGTGCGCGTGCTCCCATGCTCAGCGTTAAGGCCAAGTCTAAATCGTGTGTCGGGAGCAAGTGGCAGACGATAATTAGGATCGTACGGTGCAAAAAAATTGTTCGGTGCCATGGCGCACGCCATCGAATACATGCTGAAACTAAGCACGAAATATATGCGTAAATTTTTGACTAATTTCTTCATCGCAAGCCTTTCAAAATGTCTTCTTTCAAAATGTCTTATTGGTTAACCCGAATGCCACTATCTAACGGAACTATCCAGGCACCCGATGCATCATCACGAATCATCATTCCTACATTATAGCTACTCGTTGGTATGCCAAGCATTGGTGTAATTTGATAAGTTAACATAAGAGAATCAACGGGATTCATATTCACAAAATACATTTCATTAAAATGTTTTGAAAGTTCGCTAAAAATAAACGAACCATCAGTGACGGCGTTACCTTTAAATTCATTAAAGTTAACAATGGCACCATTGGTTGAACCGACTATTGTTGGTGTCGCGTTATTAATAATTGGATTGATCACCGGTGTATTGGTACTCAAGTCAACATCAAAACGATATAATTGCCCCGTACTCAGGCTCATATCAGCAGCTAGAACATACAAGTTGCCTTTGAAATAATACCCATTAAATGTTGGATTTCCACGCGATTCAGACAGATATTGTAATTGTACAATCGCACTACTTGGACTATTAGGAACAAGCGTTGGGGTACCTAATTGGGCAGAGACATAGAGCCCATTGGTTGTCGCAAGTATGATATTTTTATTTGAAACAACAAAATCTGATAACGAAACGCCTGGAATGTTAATCGTGGCAACAGGAGCAATGGGCGCAGGATTTGCACCGAAAGATGTTGCGCTCATAGGCAAGACATACAGATTATCACGCGTCATCACATACAAGTTTGTGCCATCACTTTGCATCTTGCGGGTATGCGAAAAGTTGACGCCTCCTGTTGTTGATAGTGCTTTGAATGTAAAGCCTGTACCAGGAAAATCTGTTGCGCCGCTACCCAATGCTCTTAGGCCTTTTTTAGCAGCATTAAAACCATTACCATTTGGATCACTTAAAACTCCAACGCCATTATATCCGCCAATAAAAACCCACCCTTGATTGACGTTGGTGTTTCTGGAAACTTCAACACAGGTTATAGGTCCCAAAGCTTTCACCGTCGGATCGTTAAACACAAAAACATTTGAACTTGAAAAAATATTTGATGTTAGTCCCAAAACATTTTTGGCTGCTTTATCACCCGTTTGATACATGGCAACGGTATCAAGGCCGACAGCAACTGCCATAGAAAATTCGTTTTGTTTAAAACCTGGCGTCTTTTCGCTAAACGAAAACACATGGTGAACGCCCGCTTTTGACTGAGGGAACAGTGTTGCAAGATATGAACTTGCATTGCCGGCATTAACTGATTCTGTCGCGCCCCACTGCGTGGCTTTGACCGTATTATACTTCATGGCAGGAGTACCATTAGCAGTCGTTAAATACCAAAAATTATCGGTCTGTTCATCAATACCAAACCCTTGAACAACATCGGTACTTCCCATAACGCGTATCCATGGCGTCCAAGAACGTATAATCCCATTTAAATCAAACAGTGCGGTACTTGCAAAGATTCCTGCGTTTTTATTATCATCAGATCGATCACCCGCAACAGAAATATAGACGGTATCCCCAATAACCTGCATATCAGTAACTGGTTCTATCTGATTTACTGATGGTAAGGCGTGATCGGTTGGAAATGTATTACCAAGACCAACACTTGCAGCAGGACTCTTATCGTTCGTCAACAATTGATTTGGCGCAGAAATAACAACAAACGGATTGGTTGGGATTGGAGCTTGCACAGCAAGTAACCCCGCTTGATTTTGAAGCGTCGTAGGAGCTGTCGTCGGAGATGCTGGAACAATAGGAAGTGCGTATACTTGAGTATTGAGCTTTTTTTGGTCACTCTTAGTCTCAACACCACCATTGACAATCACATAATCTCTACCAGTACTCGTGTGCATCGTGCGAACTTTAAAAAGCGAAGCTTTAAGGCTGTGTGCATCAGTAGCATTAAAACCAATAATTTGATTAGTCTTATCAAGTGTCAAAAGAGGGACAGATCCGGCACCTTGCAAATTTATCGCAGGCTCGATCGTCATGGTGTTGTCTGAATTAACACGACCAACAAGTAATGCGATAACACCACCCTTCGCATTCTCTTTCCCCGTCGCACCCGAAAGCGCTATATATAATCGTGCAAGTGTATTATCCCAATACATATCGACAACTTGCCCGAGTTCGGCTTCTGTTATCCCACCTGTACCAGGAGCAAACGCAAACTGTACACTGTCTTGCTTTGGAACATACGGAGCTGTTGTTTCAAAAGCTTTCAAATCAAACGCATATGCAGCTCCTGCACCAAGCGTTCCAGTATTTGAAATTACGCGCAAATCACGCGTAGGCCCTGGAGTGACTTTATTTGCAGGGGTACCTTTTTGCAACCGAACAATACCTGAACCTGCTTTGCCAAAAACATTATTTGCAGGATTTGCAGGCGGAACGGCCGCAAATACGATATTCGACGAAGCAGCAAGCGCTGTAACTGCTGTGGTAATTTCAGTGCCCGTTGCATCTTGAATCGTATCATTTTGGTTTGTCGTAACACTGGTGCCACCAAAAGGATCTTCAAGAATAACGATCGAATTAAGCGAGCTTTTCGCTACAGGGGGCACAGGTAACACGATTGAAGCAACAGGCTGCATAGCGTTGTATAACGTTAAAGCACTAATTGCCTGATTTTGCAATGGGCTGACTGTCCTGACAAAATTATTCCCCGTGTTAACGGTACCATTGATATTAACTTGGTTGCCTGCAAGCGGCGTTAAAGTCATAATTGCAGTACCCGGTGTTGTCATAACACTTGCACGAACAAGTGTTTTATCATTTACATCGGTGAGATTATTTTTATCTGCTGTTGCGCCAATATAAAATTGGTTAGCCGCAACAAATGCAGTCGGCCCATAATTAATTCGAGCGTTCTTAGAATCTTTTTCAGATGCTTCAATCGATCTTGTTTTTTCGTCTTGAAACTCTTTTGTTAATGAAATAAGCTCGTCATCGGTTAATGTCTTGAGTTTTTTCTTCTCTTGGATTGTTGCAACAATCTCGGCTGCTCGTTGCGTTGGAGGTGGAAGAAAATCATTATAAACTGACGCATTAATTTGCTGAACAACAAAACATACAAGACCGACAAAGATACCTTTGTACCATCTTTGCGATATGTTGTACGACATAGACTCTCCTTTCTACAATTCTACAATTTTTTATCTATAAGTTTTTAATTTTTTGATTTTCTCAGGTTAACGTTCTGATCGCGAAAAGTAAAGATCTCACGGTTTTACTATTTATTTAAAAAATATAATTCGACGGAGAATAATCGCTTGGTCACAAACATAAGCCCCATGAGCGAGAGCCCAAGAAGGGTTACAATTATCCAGTAACCAATACCGAACATAAAAAAGTTATGCCAAGCTCCGGATGCTAGATAATTAAGCAAGAATAAGAAAGCAACCAAAAATAACGCACAACCGAGAAACAATTGTGCGCAATAGCGTCCCAAAAATTTAAAATAGTTACCGGCATAAAATCGAAATTCATGACGCGTATGTAAAAATAAGAAACAAAGCGCGGTCATTGTTATCCCCGATATAGTATTAGCTGCTGCAATCCCATAAGCTCCCCAATAATACATACCAACAATATCGCACCCTAAATTAACGGAAGCACAAATTATTGCCGCAATGCTTGTCGACCAGGTATCTTTAAGCGCATAAAAGACACTGAGTAAAATTTTATTTAAACACAAAAATATCAAGCCCAGTAAATACAAAATCAATATCCATTTTGCTTGTTTAATTTGCAGAGCGTCTGCTTTTGTTCCTAACAGCGTTTTAAATAAATTTTCTGAGACAAACATGAGAAATAATGTCGCTGGAATAATCACCCAGGTTACCAGCTTGGTAACTTCAAGAATGTAAAAGTTTAAGCGCTTAGGAGCAAAAAGCACAACGCGAGAAAAATGTGGCAATAAAATACTGGATAACGCAACGGCGAACATACCTAATGGAATATTCATGAACCGACTGCCATAATATAAAAGCGAAATAGAACCTTTAGGCAAAAAAGAGGCGACGATGCCGCTGACTAAAAGATTAAGTTCTACAATACTCACGCCTAACAATCCGGGAAGAAATTTACTCAGAACGGATTTGAAAGCTGCAATAGAAATCGCATCAATTTTGCCAAAGCTAAAGTGATTCTTGAAATAAAAAAAGAGTAGCATGAGCAATTGAATAAATGCCCCAAAAATAATCCCAAAACATAATGCTAATGGCGAAAGATTATATGAAAGACAGATTACTAACGTCAGAATATAAATCATGTTCCAGAGAGGTGTCCCAAATGCAGGAATAAAGAATTGATTTACCGATTGTAAAGCCCCTGAAAAGAGAGCAATACTTGAAACTAATAACAGAAAGGGGAAAAGAACCTGCAAAAATGGGATTGCATAGCCTATTTGTTCAGGTGAAAAACCAGGAGCTATAAACTTAATCACCAATTCTGTTTTCAAAAAAACAAACAGACACATAAGTAAGACTATACCCTCAAAGAATAAAAACGATATGCTCATCAAGCCACTTGCTTCTTCACGCTTGTTTTCTTTAACCGTTTTTACAAATACCGGCACAAATGAAGCACTCAAAGCACCTTCGGCAAAAACATGGCGAAAAAAGTTTGGAATTCTAAAAGACATGATAAAAGCATCTGATATGGCACCAATTCCAAAAAACCTGACCAATAATCCTTCGCGAATAATACCCAAAATACGACTTAACAGTGTTAATCCACCAACATGGGCAGTATTTTTTAAAATTGCTCTTTTATTCAGGTGTAAGCTCATAGTTTTCTTTCAAAATTACTATAAAATTTATATCGAATGGGGTCATCATAGAGCATTCAAGCCTGTTTTACAAGCATTAAAGAACCCTCGTGTAAGTGATAGACCGTACTCATCTTGCTATAAACTTCTTGATCGTGCGTGCTAATAATCAAACCCATGCCCCATTCTTGTTGATATTGTAGAAACAGTTGTACTAAAAGCTGGGCATTATGCTCGTCTAGGCTTCCGGTTGGTTCGTCGGCGAGTAAAAATGCTGGTCTGTTAAATACTGCCCGCGCAATAGCGACGCGCTGGAGCTCGCCACCTGAAAGTTCTGTCGTGTAATTATTACGCTTATGGTCAACGCCGACTGCCGAAAGTACTTCACGCGCTCGAGATAAACAATGTTTCTTGTCATCGCCTTTAATAAAACCCATAAGCATAACATTTTCTAATACGGTTAATTCCCGGATAAGATAATGAAATTGAAAAACAAACCCTATCGAACGGTTAAAAAATAGGTTCTTTTCTGATGGCTTCCATTTGAAAATATCTTGCCCATCAAGTAACACCGTTCCTGATGTTGGGCTATCAAGCCCTCCCAAAACTTGGAGTAACGTCGATTTGCCACTACCCGAAACACCGGTTATGGCATACGATTTATTTTGTTCAAACGTAACATCGATCTTTTTTAAGATTTCTAACGTATCACCGCCTGATATAAAGTTTTTTTTAAGATGGATTGCTTCAAGTTTTTTTTCTGGGTTTTTTTCTTGTTTAGGTATATGTGACTCCATAGGTTCTCCCAATATATAAAAATTTTAAATATAAAAATTTCTAAGAATTTAAAAAATTCAAAAAACTCAATATCAAAAATATCGATTCTTACACTATAATACTGTGACATCTTAGCAAGACTCTTGCCTTAGCAAAAACAAATCTTTTATGATTTGACTAGGACAAACAGGAAATTGATTCCTGTGCGCCTCGTTTTTCACAGCGTGGCGTATTATTTTTTAGGGCGGGAAATTTCTATCACCAGTACGGAGATGGGAGGGGGATCCATGGAAAAAAACAAAAGCCGCGATCAATTTCAACACGACCATGAAGAAATTCCAAAAATATTACCAGTTATACCAACAATTGATGTGGTAGTCTTCCCACACATGGTTGTTCCACTGTTAATTTTGGATGAAAAAATTATCAAAGGCATTGAGTCGGCACTCAATGGCAGCAAAAAGATATTACTTCTGGCTGCAAAACAGCAATCAGAAAATTATCATGGTCCAATAGGCATCCAAGACTTGCATAAAACAGGTACCATTGGGAATATTATGCGCGTCATGAATATTCCTGAAGGTGGTTTAAAAATTTTAACCCAGGGGCTTTGCAAAGGGAGCGTTGAAGAAATACTTTCTGATAACGACCTTTTACAAGCTCGTATTAATATTTCCCAACAAGGTGAATACGATCAAGCCGAAATAGACCGGCTTATTCGCAATCTGTTAATTCTTATTGAAAAAATTTCGTCATCGGGCAGAATTTTCAGCCCTGATTTTCAAGCAATTCTTGCACAGATCGACGATCCTGAAAGAATTGCTGACTTTATTCTTTCGCATCTTAATCTTAATGTCGCCCAAGCTCAAGCATTGCTTGAACAAGAGTCACTCCCAAAGCTCTTGCAAGGGATTTATGATAATCTTCAGGGTGAACTTGAAATCTCAAGCGTGCAAGATAAAATTCGCAATAACGCTCGCGAGTCGATCAATCGATCACAACGTGAATATTATTTGCGAGAACAGATCAAAGCAATCCAAAAAGAGCTTGGTGAAGAGACCGACTCTGAGCTTGATGATCTGAAAACAAAATTGACGACTTTACCGATGACTGAAGAAGCAAAAACAGAAGCCCATAAGCAACTTCGTCGACTTGAAAAGACATCGCCAGAATCGATGGAAGCTGCTGTTATTCGTAATCATTTAGAATGGTTATTGGGCATGCCATGGGAAATTTTTACCAAAGATACGATTAATATTAATCACGCTCAAGATGTTCTTAATGAAAAACATCACGGGCTTGAAGAAATCAAAGATCGTATTTTAGATTTTCTTTCAATGCGCGCGTTAAAGCAAGATTGTAACGCTCCTATTTTATGCCTTGTTGGGCCTCCTGGCGTTGGAAAGACATCACTTGCTCAATCGATTGCGCTGAGTCTTGGACGTAAAAGCTTCAGAATATCACTTGGTGGTGTCTATGACGAATCAGAAATTCGTGGACACCGACGAACCTATGTTGGTGCGTTACCTGGTAGATTTATTCAAGCAATTCGCAAATCGGGCAGCAGTAATCCATTAATTATTATCGACGAAATAGATAAAATCGGTATGACCAACCGTGGTGACCCATCAGCTGCTCTTCTTGAAGTTTTAGATCCTGAACAAAACAATGCTTTTTACGATAATTATCTGGGCGTTCATTATGATCTTTCAAAAGTAATGTTTATAGCAACAGCGAACGATCTGTCATCGATTCCGGGCCCATTGCGTGACCGCATGGAAGTTATCCAGCTATCGGGGTACACGCATGAAGAAAAATTCGAAATCGCTCAACGACATCTTATAAAAAAAGCTCTTTTCAATTCTGGGCTGGAAAATAAAGGGCTTGAGATTAGTAAAGCAGTTCTGGATGAATTAATTCACGGGTATACACGCGAATCGGGCGTTCGTGATCTTTCACGGTATATTCAAAAATTATGTTCTAAATATGCCCGTGCATTTGTAGAAAATAAAAAAAATCTTGAATTTACTCCCGAGAATATCAACATCTATCTTGGCCCTCGTAGAGTCCCGCTTGAGCCAATTACCAAACTATCAAAAATTGGTGTCTCTAATGGGCTTGCATGGACACCGTATGGCGGGGAAATTTTACCTGTAGAAGCTGTAATTATGCCAGGAACGGGCAAGCTTATTCTTACCGGACAACTTGGTGACGTCATGAAAGAATCGGCACAAGCAGCAGTAACGTATGCAAAATCGCATGCAGCACTTTTTGGCATTGAAAACAGCATGTTTAGCACCTATGACATTCATATTCACCTTCCCGCAGGAGCAATTCCAAAAGATGGCCCTTCTGCAGGTATTGCTTTATTGTCTGCTGTTCTTTCTGCATTAACCAAGCGAGCAATTAGCGGAGAATATGCAATGACGGGTGAATTAAACTTACAAGGCTTTGTGTTGCCGATTGGTGGGCTTAAAGAAAAAATGTTGGCTGCAAAACAACATGGTCTTGTGAACGTGATTTTGCCTAAGCTCAACGAAAAAGATCTTGTGGGTCTGGATAAAATATCAGAAGGACTTAACTTAGTGCTTGTCGACAAAGTTGAAGAAGCATTGCTGCACATACTCCTACCACAATCATAACACCAATAATATGTTCTAATATTTCTTACACCAACAAGAAGAGCCGCGAGAATTCTCTCGCGGCTCTTCTTTTATTTATTAAATTATTATGCGACCAAAGCAGCGACAAAGTCTCGCATTGGCCTAACCAAGTGCCGCCTAAAGGCTTGAATTATCTCAGATGAAAAATTATGTCTTTTGGCTCTTTAACATTCATATCAAATGGATAAAGAAACTGGATAATTAAGATAGCTTGATGGTTATTGTATATTTACGTTTCGATTGATTAATTTGGGCAAGCCTTTAGGCGGCATATAAATAGGCCAATGCGAGGTTTCCGCTGCTTTGGTCGTATAAAAAATTCCCATAGGTTATCTTATACTTTACGAATAATCGCTTCCAGATCATCGATACATTTACATAACACTTTAAGATAATACAAAAGAGCTCGTCGATTTTTTACGGTTAACGGCTCTTTAACGGTTCCTTTTAAGTCTTGAAGAAATGTTCTCAGCCGAACTCGTTCACGATATAACTCAGACAATAATTCTTTTAACGCTTCAATATCAATTTGTTTTTCAATTTGTTTTCTTGAAGACTTCTCGGTAAATTGTCCATAAAAAGCAGTCTTCACTTCGCGACTCGCATCAACAAGATCAATCATACGTTTGAAATTATACGATACTCCCGTTCTTGGAAATGGATACGGACTTATTCGACCAATAACTTCTTTTGTCGCTGGGCGCTTCCAAGCTCCAAGCCAGTACAAAGCTTTTCTTCCGACAACCAGTGCCACCAGAAGAATCATGATCAAGATTGCTAATTTTTTGTACCATCGCGCCATAGTCATGATCTCCGTACAAAATTTTTTTATGTTATTACTTTTCTTAATAATTCTCGCCCATCTTTAAGCTCTCTATAAGTATTTCAGGCTCAATATGGGTCATTATTTCTAATTGTAATTATTTATGACTCAAAAAGCAATAAAAATCGCTTATTTTAGATATATTTTCTTGTACCCCGTTTGACAGGAAGAATTTTATACGCAAAAATTTTTAAAGAGCAAACAAGAATTTTACGATTTTTTTGAAAAATTTAAAGCAAAATACGTTAAAAAATAGATTAAAAGAGAGAAATTAGAGGTTTTTTATGAATTTTTTGGTTATAGGGCTCGGGATTTTTTTTTCGATCATTTCAGCGGCAATTCTTGCCTATATATCCATTGCTACGATGATTGGGCCTTGGATAGCGCCTACTATTGTCCTGATAACCAGCATGTTATTCAAAATTCTAAAAAGACCCTCGCAAACAACGCAATCACGCCAAGAAATCGTTTTAATTCAATCAATTGCTGCAGGTGGCGGGATTATTGCAACCGGTATCGGTTTTGCGCTTCCCATGCTCTATTTTCTTGATCCGAAAACGTTTCAAGAATGGCTTGCAAACCCTGTTTATTTTTGTTTAACAATTAGTGCAATTAGTCTTGCAGCTGGATCGTTAGGCATCTGGATCGGTAACTCGATTTCACATAAATTATTGGTCGAAGACAAGCTCCCGTTTCCCGTAAGCCAGCTTACCTATAACGTTATTACTTCACAAGCACAAACCCAGCAAGCAAAAAGTCTTACGATTGGGCTTGTCGGTACCGGAATTTTTTGTTTTTTACGCGATGGTTTTATGCACATTCGTGGGTTTATCCCCAAAACCCTCTCGTTTTTCCCCAGTATTTTTGGGCAAGATATTGCAATCTCAGCATCCCCGATTCTTTTTGCCCTTGGTTACACAACAGGTTTGGCCGTGAGTATCCCGCTTTTTATTGGCATGATTTCTAAATATCTTGTTTTGTTACCGTTAAACTATCATGCCGACTATCTTCCTGTGCATCTTTTTCCGGTGCTCACGCATGAAGCGTTTGCAACGGCATTTTGCAGTGGGCTCGTGCTTTCAGAAGTAATCGCAGGAAGTTTGCGTTACCCCCAAGCTTTATTTAATGGGATTAAAAAAAGTTTAGGCTTTTTAAATACGCACGTACACAACAAAACAAACCCATTTAAAACGTTATCACGTGATTTTCTTACACGTGATAAGAAGTTTTTTGAACATTTTTCACAACTCTTTTTTCGCATCGAGCCGTTTATCGCATTATGCAGCTTTTTTATCTTCTTCTGGTACTTTAAGTTTTCTTTGATTTCTCAAGTCATATTACTTTTATTTATAATTCTTGCGACCTACTATATCAGTATTATTGGAGGCAAAATTGGCCAAGTACAATTGGGCCGTTTTTCAACGTTTATTATGATCCCCATGATCCTGCTTTTTAAACCGAGTTTTATTCAACTCACCATGATCTGCGTCTTTTTTCATGTCTGTGCAGCATCGGCAACCGACTTGTTATTCGATTATAAAACAGGTCAATTTTGCGATTTAAGCGAAAAAAGAGTACATCGGGCACAATGGATAGGCTTGATTACCGTATCGTTATGTATAGGGGTAATTTTATGGCTCTTATTCACCCATTTACAACTTGGGTCTGCTGATCTTTTTGCCCAACGGGGAAAATCGAAAGCCCTTTTAATTCAAACCCTCAGTTTTAATCAGTATGTTATTTTCTTTGGATTTCTTTATGGGCTCGTGCTCAAAAAATTTAAAATAAGCCCTACCATGACATTCGGCGGTATTATTATGCCGAACAGTATAACGTTATGTCTGATTTTTGGGGGTCTTATTTCGTTACTTCCAAAAGACAAAGAACGGTATATCCCCCTTTGTTCAGGTATCTTTGCCAGCGAATCGCTCTGGATTTTAATCAGTATCTTACTCAAAAGACTTTGCTAAAACCCCTAAGATTCTTATTTTTAGTAAAAAACTGCTATTTTTTGATGTTTTTTAACATAAATTTAAAAACAAATAGAAATTTAATATTAAAAAATAGCTTATTTATAGGTAAAAACTAATTAAACATATACTTGACGAACTGAAAGAATTGTTTATAATAGAACTAAATGACTTTAAAAAACTTATGTTTTCTTGAGTCTTAGAAAGAATCGTGGGAAAGAATAGTAGTAGTTACAGAAGAAAGAACTATAGAAATAAATAATATAAATCACGTTGCCTAAGGGGGTTATATCATGATTTCAACACGTTTAAAAGTTAAAGAATTACTGAGAGAAAGACGCTGGACAACAAAAGTCCTCGCTGAAAAGACTGGTATGTCAGAAAGTTATTTGACGCATATCAAGAACGGTACACGCCGTTGGAACGAAGATGCTTTAAAAAAACTTGCTGGTGCTTTTGAATTAGATCCAACAGATCTTTTTGAACATTCAAGAACACGCACTGACAATATTAACGCCCAGGTTAATATTTCTGAAGAGTTACTTGCAAAACAAGCAACTAATCCTGAATTAAAGCTTAATGTTGTTCCTGTTATGGGACAAATTCCCGCCAATCCATCAGAATATAATAATCAAATGATGCAAATCGCTACTGGATACAAAGATCAATTTGTACCGGTATTTGGTAATGCAGACAATACCATGTTCTGTCTTGCTATCGAAGATGCAACCATGGCTCCAAACTTTGTTAAGGGTGATCTGTTAATCGTTTCACCAGGAACATGGACCAATTCAGGCGATATCGTTGCGGTAGAATACGGCAACGAAAACCCTGTTCGCTCGATTATGCAAATCAACTTTATGGACGATTTTATCGTGCTCGAGTCGGTTAACCATAAAAAAGCGCCTATTGCTATTGTTCGTGGCAAAGATACTTTCAGAATTATTGGGAAAGTTATCTATAAATATCAAAAGCTCGCGTAAACTGATCAAGTGCGCTCCTGTACTTCGAGACGGCCTACGGCCTCCTCAGTACGACCTGTCCGCCGTAGCTTGCCAAGCCCGCAGGCGTGGATAAGCGTAGGCTGGAGCGCCGTTCGGTTCCCTCTACTCGGACCTCCGGTCCTCCATCGAGACGAACGGCAATATGATAGTTTTTTTGCTTCCAAATATTGCAAAATAAGCTCTTTCTGGTAACATTATAAAGATTTTCTGTAAATCAGGGGTTCCATTAGCAGCCTATATTATATAATTATTATATAGTTGTTGTTATCTCCTCTTGTACGTTATTACGTTAATTTTTTAATGTGGAGAGCCTTTTTATTATGTTACGTTACGAAACACTTGTGCTTGCTCGCACAGAAATAACCAACGACGAGCTTTCAGCGCTCGAAAAGTTCTTTGATAAACATGTCAGTGGCGCTCAAGGCAGCGTAGACGCATTTGATAAATGGGGAAAATTACGCCTTGCGTACCCTGTTAACAAATCTGAATACGGCATGTATATACTTGCCCGCTTCAAGCTTCCTCAAGATCATGTCGGCGCAGTCATCAAAGAAATCGATAATTTCTTAAAATTCAAATGTACTGAATTCGTTTTACGTCATGTTTCAACCAAGCTTGCAAAAGATGCCCCTGCGGTCTATCAACGCCCAGATTCAGTTGATACCAGCAGATCAGCAAATCTTGATGCTTTCTTAAAAGAAAACAAGATGGACAACTTGCTCAAAACTGTTGATGGCGATTTAGACGAAGATCTCGAATAAAATTTTAAGAAGTTAAGAAAGAAAAATTATGTCAAAAGTTAAAGTAAAAGTAAGCTCTCGTTTACTCAAAAAGAAAATTCGCAAACAATCGTATTTGGGTCCAAAGCACTGCCGTTTCTGTGGAAAAGTTGATCAAGAAGTATTGTTGGATTATAAAAACACCAACTTGCTCAGAGCATTTTTAACCGAACGAAATAAGATTTTACCATCACGTGTTTCCGGTAACTGCTTTTTTCACCAACGATTTTTGTCTACACAAATCAAAATAGCTCGAAGCATGGCATTATTGCCGTTCTGCTCCGGACACATGTAATAAAAAAATAACGTAAAAAAATTATGTTTATTTTAAATGGAAGAAGGGCTGACTCTTCTTCCATAATTTTTTTTAATTATCTTATTTAATTTGGTGAAAAAAATGAGTTTTAAGCAAAGGCTAGATTTACGAAATATTGCTATTATCGCACACGTTGACCATGGAAAAACAACCTTGGTCGATGAAATGCTTAAACAATCAGGAACTCTAAAAAGCACAGAAGGTGGCGGTCGTGTTATGGATTCTGGCGATCTTGAAAGAGAACGCGGAATTACCATTCTTGCAAAAAACACGTCGATCACCCTTCCTGATGGTAATACCATTAATATTGTCGACACCCCTGGTCACATGGACTTTGGTGGAGAAGTTGAACGAACATTACAGATGGTCGAAGGGTTCTTATTGCTTGTTGACGCAGCAGAAGGCCCATTACCAGGAACACGCTTTGTTCTTCAAAAAGCGTTACAGCTTAATTTAAAACCGATCGTTCTTATTAATAAAATCGACCGAAAAGACGCTGACATCGATCGTACTGAAGGTATGATTCATGATCTTTTCTTAGATTTGGCAACCCAAGAAGAACAACTTGATTTCCCGGTTCTTTATGGATCTTCACGTAACGGTTACGCATCATTTGATAAAACTCGTTATGAAGGTACCATGCAACCGTTATTTCAAGCAATTTTAGAACATATTCCCGTACCAAAAGAAGAAATCGATGATCTTCGTCTATTGATTACCAATTTGGACCATTCAGACTTTCTTGGCAGAATTGGCATTGGCCGTATTTTTAGCGGTTCGATTAATTTGGGTAAACAATTTATCTCATGTAAAGGGGATAAAGTCAGCAAACCCATGAAGATCACCAAGCTGTATCGCTTTAAGGGCGTTCAGCGCGAAGAAGTAGAATCGGCATATTTTGGTGACATCGTCGCTATAGCCGGAGTCGAAGAAGAGTTAACCATCGGTTCAACATTATGTGATATCGATAAACCAAATCCATTGCCGTATATCGAAGTCGATGAACCAACATTGTCTGTATACTTTTCTGTTAACAACTCTCCGTTTGCTGGCAAAGAGGGTAAATTACTGACATCACGCCAAATTCGTGATCGACTTTTTAAAGAAACTAAGACCAACCTTGCATTACGTGTTGAAGAAACCGATTCTCCAGAAACGTATAAAGTTTCAGGACGCGGTCAATTGCATCTTGGTATTTTGATTGAAACCATGCGTCGCGAAGGTTTTGAATTACAACTTTCAGCACCTGAAGTTATTTACAAAACAATCGATGGCGTAAAATGCGAACCAATAGAATTACTCACCATCGATGTTGGCGCAGATCATCAAGGTGTTATCATGGAAAACCTTGGCAAGCGTCGTGCTTTATTACAAAACATGGAACAGCATGGTACTCATAAAGTTAAGCTTGAGTTCAAGATTCCTGCTCGAGGTCTGATCGGCTTTAGAAGTCAATTTTTAACCGACACGCGTGGTACCGGTTTAATGAACCACCGTTTCATGGGATATGAACCATATGTTGGCGATATTCCTGGAAGAACCAAAGGTTCTTTGGTCTCAATGGAAAATGGCCAAATCACTGCCTATGCATTAGATGGCTTACAACCGCGTGGCATATTGTTTGTTGCTCCGGGCGATGAAACCTACGAAGGTATGATCGTTGGTGAACACAGCAGAGATAACGATCTTGATGTCAATCCAACCAAGGGCAAAAAACTGACCAACATGCGCGCATCAGGAACTGACGAAGCGGTAAAACTTATGCCTCCACGCATTATGATCTTGGAAACATCGTTAGATTGGATTAATAGTGACGAACTTATTGAAGTGACACCGAAATCACTTCGTTTAAGAAAACGTGGCTTAAAAGCTCACGAGCGTAAACGCTAAAACCATTCTTAATAAGACAATAAAAAAGGGCCTGAAATTCAGGCCCTTTTTTTATGAGACTTAAAAATTAATTTTATTGCTTACGATTTGCCAACTGCAGTTGAATCACCGCTGTCTTTACCCACATTGACGGTGCATAAGCATCATATAGTTGTTTTAAAACTTTCCCCATTTTGTTGTCATCGATCGATTTCTCATCGTTGACTGCTAATCTTAATGCCTCAAGAAGAACTTGTGACGCTGATTGCTCTTTAAGTATGGCCCCATTTGCAAGTAATATTTTCATCGTTATAAGCCATTCAACAGCAAGTCTATGAAATCCTTCAGGTGATTTTCCATCGTAATTTTCCAACCGCGACACTTTGTTTCCATTATCAAAATGGGTATTTATATGGCAAATAAGAGGTGCAAGAGCATATTCAATAGGCTTCAAGGCTTTAACTCCAGATTGTATCGATTCTGCTCGATTAATAATAGTAGCAAGCGTTTTTGCCTCGGTATATTGCGTACATAATCTTTGAACATTTTTAACATCGCCTTGTACAGCTGCTCGATGTAATAGTATTGCATCGGTATTTTCTACCGTCGTTCTTCGAGCGCCAATTTCAATAACACTCTTTTTACCATCATCAGTCATCGCAGAAATCATACTCGTAGAACAAAGTGTCAAAAAACCAAAGAAAATCACTTGTGTGCAGGTTTTTAGTAACAACATTGATATCCTTTCCATAAAAACTATACGAAAAATTTTTACCGTGGTGCATGCTAGCAAAAGATAATTTTTGTGTAAATAAAAAAGCCCGCGAACAAATCGCAGGCTTTTTTATTCTTATACTACTTTTACTATCTTACAAATCATTATTACTTCTGCATAATGAGCTCGTACATGAAAGCAACTTCTTTTTCATCGATTACCATGTCAACACAATTTTCTGCTTCTAATTGTAGAGCTTCGCTTAGAGCAGTTTTTAAATCAATCACAGCGCCATGCTTAATTAATTCTTTAATCGTTACAATAAAATCGTGATCAAATGCATGTGGAACTTTTGATTTTTCTCCGGTAATTTTTTCTTGAAAGGGATAATATTGCACGAGTGATGATATTGCCCATTCAATTGGTGTTCTTGCTTTAGGATTTTGCTTTCCGATCGTCTTTTTTTTATTAATTATATCAGCAATCCCCTGTTGGGCACACAATTCTTTCACTTTTGCATAATTACCCCAAACAGCTGCTTCATGTAATCCATACTCAGCTTTATGCAATCGAGCAACAGCTTCATATAGTGATGCATCTGCATCAAAAAATCGTCTTTGAGCACTCTCTTTATTATCTTGAGTAAACATCGCAGAAATCATGCTTGTAGAACAGACAATTAAAAAGCCAAAGAAGATCACTTGTTTGACGCAATTTTTTAGGAATAACATCGATATCTCTTTCTATTAAGAACTATAAGAAAAAATTTATAAACAATAACCGTCGAAAATGCTAACAACCAGAATTACTATAAGGATTTTTACGTAGGCTATCATTTGTGTAGGGTTGTAGTATTTTTATGACGCGTGACAAACCCTCACTTTCGCCAGAGGGAAACTGATTATTTCCTTCAGCCCACTCTATAGGTAATTCACCATCAAACTTCGTGTTTGCTGCTATTCTAAACTTATCTTGACCCCATATTTGAATCAATTCTGAAACAACCCTGTCCAAGCCTTGAGCCGAAGCATACTGTAAAATCTTAGGAGCCGTATCAACTGATGCCCCTGCTTCACAAACAAGAAATGTTGTAACAGCATACTGTCGTTTTTCAAGAGCCATACCTACCGCCGATTGTTTATGGCAATTTAGTTCATCAATACGTTTATCGCCTGCTGCTAATAAAATCTTTATAACAAGAAGATTCCCACTATATGCTGCAACATGCAAAATGGTTTCTCGTTCATTATCACCAAGATCATAATACATCTCATTTACATTAATGCCTTGGTGTAAAATTTCTTGAGCAACGGTGCTGACAATAACTTCGTCTTTCATCTGTTGTTCTTGCAGCATTTGCACCCGTGCGGCTACTGAATCATAAAACTTATTACCCAGCTTGAAAGCAAATTTTTCATCTGGAGCTTGAGAAGCTTTTTTAGCTTCAGCTTTAGCATCATCTGTCATAGGAGCATCAGTCATTGCAGAAGCGATAGTAAGCGAACAGCTGATCACGAAACCAAAAAAGATTATTCGTTTGGCATATGTCTGTAGTAACAACATCGATATTCCTTTCTATAAAATTCATGTAAAAACCATACGAAACAATTTTTGACCGTGGTGCATGCTACCAAAAGTTATATACCATGTAAAATTAATTTTTTCGTGTTCGAATTTTATGTAAGACATGCAAGAGATACAAAATAATAAAATTTAACAGAATACCTGCTGCAACCGAGAGCATAATGGTCTTGGTAATACCAAATTCAGACAAATAACAGCCCGTAATAAAATATGCTAACGCTGATGATATAACGGTTGGAATGGTAAGACTCACTTGGGCTTTAACAAGATCAAGATGATACGCTCCGGTACTGGTTGCTGACATCAGCATAACATCGGCAATGGGTGAAATATGATTACCAACAACAGCGCCAGAAATAATCGCACCTAATAATGGCAAGAGCATCGGCAGTTCGCCAAGTTCGACCGGCGGTGTACTTTGCACAAACGAGATTAACATTGGTATCCCCAATGGGACAAGCATGCCGATGGTTCCCCATGCAGAGCCCATCATCGCTGAAGCTGCAACTGCCACTAAGAAAAACATAACGGGAATATAGGCAATATCGATATAGCCAATAAGATTACTTGCAAGATATTGTCCAGTTGCAAGATCGTCTTTCAAAAACGAACTTAAGGTCCAAATTAATACTAAGACCATAATTGCTGACGCAATAAGTCCAAAACCTTCTTGCGCTATTTTTGGCAACCGGCCAAGCGCTATTTTTTTTCGTGCAACAAAAAAGATACAAGAAGCAATGGTTGCAATAACACTGCCCATAAAGAGAGCCGCAAAGATATTTGATTTTTCTATCGCGGTCAGAAAATCGTTTGGACCACCAAAAAGAGAATACCCGCCAAAGTAAAGAGTCTCTTTACCAATCGCAAGTAATAAGATCCCAATGGGAAAAAGAAAATCGATAATCGAACTGGTTCGTTTTTTTTCTTCAGAAATTTCAGACATTCTGCGTACGACGGGAACTTTGTTGGCAAACAAATCGCCCGTTGTTTGAGCGATCGTTTCGTGCTGAGCAATAACGCCGTATGAAATACGCCCAAGAACAATAAACCATAACGATACGATCAGAATAAGGGAATAAAATAAAAACGGGATCATGTTGGTATAGACAAAAAACGGGTCGCTTGCGACCAGTGTCGTTTGGGTGACCGTCGATGAAATACCTGAGTTACGAAACTGTCCAACGATTTCGGCCATCCAACTGGTCAGCGGGAACATAATTGCTAACGGTGCTGCAACTGAGTTTACTAAAACTGCCAATTTGACTCGTGGCACTTTAAATTGGTCGGTAATTGGTTGCATGACTGAACCAACGGTCAAGCTGCTAAAATAGTCATCGATAAAGAAAAACATGGACATAATTAATGACGCAGCTTCTGCTTTTTGAGCACTTTTAAGTCTTTTTATAATAAACGCCCCGTACGCATATCCACCGCCCGATTCTTGCATCATGACGATAATTATGGTGAGCATAAGCAAAAATAAGCATATAAATAAATTTGAACAGGTCCATACTGTTTCCCATGATGTTAATTTATCGAGTTCTAAAATCTTGGCGATACGCAAGCCAATAGCAGGAACTGCTTGGAAAATATTAAAATCGTACGCGATCAGCGCAGCAGATAAAATCCCCATGACTAAAGAAAAAACAACACGACGTGTTACAAATGCGAGTAACACAACAAGAATGGGAGGTAAAATAACAAACCAATGATTTTGCATACAAAACCTTTTAAAGTAATAATGACGTGATAAAATCAGACCTAACAAATTTTATCATATTAACGTACTTGTAACAAAGAATAAAAAAGAAGCGAAAGTTTTAGATAGAATGGCTAAAGCATTAAAAGAGTTGCTCCTCGGGATTATTCCTCAGGAACATCAATGGAAAATAACGCTCTTTAAAAATTGGGACGAGATTATCGGACCCATGAAAGATAAAGTTATTATCGAAAAAATTGAAGAGTCGGTGCTGGTTTTGGGCGTTGCTCATCCCGCATGGGCTCAAGAACTCTTTTTGCTCTCCCCTATGTTAAAGCAAAAGATTAATAAATACCTGCAAACAGAACGTATTACGCGCATTAGATTTAAATTTTTGGACTTGCCAGGGCTACGTTCTGATACACTTAAAAAGCAGGCAGTCTCTCGAGTAGTCGAGCACGACAAGCAGGTAATTTCACCAGTAATAACACTGAGTGACCGTGAAAAAGCGATGCTTGAGTCTGTTCATAATCGTGAGTTACGCTTGTCACTTGAACAATTTTTTCAGCGGTGCAAAAAATTAAAGGGGTCAGTATGAAAACACGTGTAATAACAGTACTATTTGTAACCAGTTTTTTGCTCCTGTCTCACGTAAGTTATGGGGCAAACCCAAAGCAAAAGCTTGTAAAAAAAACCAAAGTTCTTGAGAAAGTACCTGAACAATCAATGCTTGAAGTTATTGGTAATGAGCATAACGATAAATCGACAACGTATTTAAATTATGTAACGGCGTCATATCAAAAATTAAAGGCAGGCTCCGAACAAAACAGCAATTTTTATCTTCAAGAAGCGTTAAAAAATTATCAGCAAGTTCTTGTTAATGATACATCGATTTACCCACTCGAGGGCATGATTCGATTATTATTTGATTGTGGACATTATGAAAAAGTTGTCGAACTCTATGAAAAACGGCAACAAGAGTTTGATCGTGCATTTGGAAAAAACAGTGAAATGCAGCTCATGTTAGGTCAATCACTCATGATGATGAATAAAGACCACCAAGCAGAAGCAATTTTTTCACGCTTAATACAACAAAATCCGGCAGATGCTCAAATCGCGTATTACATGGCGCTGGCATATATTAATCATTTTATGCAGCATCTGAGCAAAAATCGTCATGGAGCAAAAGCAAAATATAACCGTGCCCAGAGTTTTCTCGATGCTTGTGTTGCAAAAAAAGCATTAAAATCAAAACACTTTTTATTTTATTTTCTTAAGTCAAAATTGGCGCTGGCGTATAACGACAAAAATAAAGCACTTATGTATATAGAAAAAAGTCTTGCGCTGACCAGTAATTTCGATCAGGGGATTTTATTCAAAGCAGTGCTGCTTGAACAACTCGGAAAAGTTACTGAAGCGATTAAAGGCTATCAAGATTATCTTAATCTTACCGGTAAAGATGACGCCGTAGAAAAACAGCTTGTTCGACTTCTTTTTTCACAAAAACGGTTTGACGAAGCTGTCCAATATCAGCAACAAGAAGCGGATTCTCCCGATGAATATTTCAAGCTTGCTCTGATTGAACGAAAAGCTGAACGGTTTGATAATGCGCTTGCACATATTAATAAAGCACTTGAAAAAGACCCTAATCTTGTCCGTGGACGCCTGCTTAAAGTCGATATTTTATTGGCAAGCAAAAAAAACACCGAAGTTATAGCATATATGGAAACATGGCTTGCTGAAAATCCAAATGATTACACTGCCATTCATACACTGTTATTACTTAAACATGCTGGAATTTCTCGTCAGGATATTATAAAAACGCTTGAAACGGTTGCCAATAAACATCACAATGTCAAACTCTTTGCTGCTCTTGCTGATCTTCATGTAGAAGACAAGAAATATAAAACAGGGCTTGTCTGGTATAAAAAAATAGTTGCTTTAGCAAAAAATGACCCTGCACTCATGTCAAAGACACTCTTTTATATCGCGTATCTTTTTTATCTGGCTAAAAACATCAATAAAGTAGAAACTATTCTTAAACAAGCGATCGCCCATGAACCGGTTTATCCTGCAGCATATAATTTACTGGCGTATCATTATGCGCAAGCTAATACCAATCTTGAAGAAGCGCTTAAGCTTGTAGAAAAAGCTTTAACCAATCAACAAGATTGTTCGTATTATTTGGATACCAAAGGCGTTATTCTTTTAAAACTTGGCAAGCGAGAAGAAGCGGTTAAAACGCTTGAAATTGCGCATAGTTTGGCGCTTGATGATACGGTTATTCAGGAGCATCTCGCGCTTGCAAAAGGTGATCCAGAAGAAGTTAAGCGAGAAGTGCAGTAGCGCCGCCGTATCCCTCTATTCGGACCTACGGTCCTCCATCGGGACGGACGGCTTTCTTAAATAAGTAAAAACAAGAAGTAAAAACATGAAAAAACAAGAAAATAAAAATATATTTATTGTCGCTGCCGGATCAGGCGGGCATATATTACCTGCAATCGTATTAGGCCAACAATGGCAAAACGCAAACCCTCTTGGAAAAATTATTTTTGTGGGTAACGGGGGTATGCTTGATGCTAAAATTCTTGCATCACATACGTGTATTGCACAAGCTCTTACGCTTCCCATCGATAAGTTTTCTGTCAAAAAAATTTGGTTGTATCCAAAAATTTTATTTCAAATTATTAGAGCGTTTTTCAAAAGCTTTATCTATGTTTTTCGATACAAACCAGAAAAAATTATTTGTACCGGTGGGTTAATCGCACTTCCTGTGTCGATCGCTGCGCGCGTACACAGAATTCCGGTCGAACTGTATGAACTTAACGTCGAGCCCGGTAAAGCAGTACGCGTCTTAATGCCATTCGCATCAAAGATTTTTATTACATTTTTACAGAGCAAAAAATTCTGTACTTTTTTAGGGAGAGATTTTTCGCCTAAATGCGAGCTGGTAGAATATCCAATACGATTTACCCAGGCAGATAAAAACGTTGATAAAAAGCAGGTCTTTGAGCGTATTAATAAGAAAATCGCAGAGACGAAGACAAGTTTTTCAGAACAGCGCAAAACTATTTTTATTCTTGGCGGGTCACAAGGGTCAGTTTTTTTAAATAATCTTTTTAAGAAATTTATTGAGACACACCAAGCTCTTGCACCGTCAATACAGGTAATTCATCAAGCTGGGTCTTATAGCACGTTTGATTGGCCGGCGTTTTATGCAGCTCTTCAAATTCCAGCGCTTGCATTTAGTTATGACGAACAGATAAAAGATTATTATATGATTTCAGACGTGATTATTTGTCGAGCTGGTGCGGGAACACTTTTTGAAATCGAATTTTTTGCAAAAACATGTCTCGTTATCCCCTTGGTCGCCCAAACGACTAACCACCAGATTGCAAATGCTCGTGCGATGCAAGAAAAAGATTCTAAAATTTTTCATGTGCTAACCCAAGAAGAGGTTACGAAAAACTTCGATCTTTTTTCTGATACGGTCTTGCGCATGCTGGTAAAAAAATAAATCTTATTCTTCTTCAGAGTCATCGTCGTCAGTATCTCGGTCAGCACCTGTAAGAGGCTTTCCTGGCTTAGGCTCTAAAGCAATTCTTCTACAATACGATGCCGGAGTATGTGGAACCCGAACTTTATCGGCGTCATCAATTGGCCCATAATCAGGCTTGGACGTAAGGGACTTAAGACTCACCCGCACAAGCATTTCACACACACGTTGATTATTCGATTCAGGATCATAATAATCTAAACATGTTTTTGCAATATCACCAGTCATACCACCTTCTTCTCGCAATTCACCGGTAATAACCTCAGGTAATAAAATTGCTATCAGTTCTGGTTTTTTACTTTCAAGAGCACATTCCCATGGCGTTCTTCCAGCCTTATTTTTTATAGTTACGTGTGCTCCAGCGTCTAACAAAACACGTGCTATCTGAGCAGCTAACCTGCCTGAAACATGTATACACGCATAATGTAATGGTGTACACCCATCATTATCTTGGGTATTTACACAGACATCTTTTTCAGTCAAAGCGCAAACGCCATGCATAAATCCAACAAGCACCGCTTGATGCAAAGCAGTTTTTCCATCAGCTGTTGTTTGTGTAGCGTCTGCTCCACACGCTAAATAATAATCGATAGGATATTCTCCATCACGACGACGGTCCTGATCACTCACAGCAAGAAAGAGTGGGAACGTGCCGTCTCCAGCTCGTACATTTACCGATGCTCCACCCCGTAATAACACGCGCATGATGTCCAAGTTTTTGCAATCAGCTGCAACCAATAATGCACTGTCTCGCGCAGGCAGCTTATATACATCATCTTGTTCGGTTAGGCCAATCTGATATTTTTTAATAAGATCTCCAACAAGCTCACAGCCTACAAGCCCAGAACGATGAAGCGTAATTCCTTCAGCTTCCCAAAGCCCTTTTTTCCATATGATAGGAGCATCTTTCGAGTTTATGGTAAGTGCAAAAATAGACAAATATAGATTCTGGCCAGGAGAAATATGTAAAATCTTTCCATTAACATCGGCTTGGACTGGTGCTGTATGCAACATCTTACAAATCGCGTTGTCTATAGCAGAATCCCCATGATCTTTACTATCATCATTAGAACCATCATCAGAACTATCATCAGATGCTTGGCCAGGTGTGCTATTATGACTGCTCGTAGCACCTGGTTGAGCTGCAACGCCTTCAACAGGTGACTCATCCCGAGGACTCTGACTCTGACAAAACATCCCGTATAGATTTACGTGAACTACCAACAAAAAAATTATTCCAATACATGCAATAATTTTTCTTATCATAGTTTCCTATCAAGCAATTTTTTTACTCAGCTCCTCAAAAATCGACATGCGTCGAAACCTTTCTGATAAAGCCAATGGAGTATAGCCATGTCCATCGTTTTGAGCAAGAGCAACCCCAGCAGCCATCAAAACACGCACAACAGCTTCTTCTCCTGTATACACTGCCAATGTTATCGGTAAAAATCCCGTTGAATCTGGTGTATCAAGATCTATGTTTTGAGATTTACATAAAGTTTTTATACACTCTCCAACAACTTTTTCAGTGATGTTACGAGCGTCTTGGAGTGAAAGTGCCCATTTGTCGACATATTTTTGAATACGTTGATCAGATTTTCCCATTCCGGGATTGATAACCGCCAGAATCGAATACTGTAATTCAAGCCAGCTTTCAAAATTCAGCATCTTTCCAAGTCCTATCTCAAGCGTGGAAAACTGGGTAACAGGGGCTTTTGAAGAATTTTGTTGTGATTTTTTGGATATAAATTTTTCAGTTTGTTCGGGATCATGTGATACTTTTGGATGTCTCATGGGGGTCATTTCATCAATACATGCTTGAAAAATGTGCATAGAAAAAACATCCTGTTGGAAAAAGCATCCGAAAAACATCATAATAATTGCGTTTTTTGTACGTATAGATACCATAAAAAACCCTTTCTTTTGTTTTTTTGGAAATTTTTTCAGGACTACGTATAAAACGGTATATAAGGTTTTATACCGTGTCGAGATAAATTAAAAAGAATGTGATATGATAAGCACCAACGTTATAAATACGAGATAAATTATCTGGAGAAATTTATGTACCCTCGATTAATTCATATTTATGGACCATTATGGATTCAAAGCTACGGCACGATGATCGCTTTGGGAGTTATTGTTTTTTTGTATCTTTCGTATAATCATCCATGGCGTCGACAGTATATTTCAGGCGAACACTATATAAATCTCTTGTCGATTAGTCTTGTAAGTGGCGTCGTTGGAGCTCGACTTTTATTTGCAATCACCAATTGGCAAGAATTTTCAGGTAATTGGATCGAAGTTTTTTATCCATGGGTCGGGGGGCTTACGGTACTGGGTAGTATTCTTGGGATTTTAGTAACGGTCCCTTTCTATTTTAGATGGTATCACCTCCAACCTTTACCAATACTTGATCTTGGAGCGCTTCACGCGCCACTCATTTCAGCTATTGCGCGCTTTGGGTGCCTTCTTGCAGGATGCTGCTACGGCGCACCGTGTTCTTTACCGTGGGCTATTACATTTACCAACCCACACACCCCTGCGCCTGTTAATATACCATTACACCCAACACAAATTTATACATCAATTGCTTCGTTAATGATTTTTCTTGTGCTGTACTGGTTAAGCAAACAAAGTTTTTTTAAACATGGACAAGTACTGTTTTTATATCTCACGCTTGAAAACATTTCGCGCTTCACGATTGATTTTTGGCGCGGAGACCGCGAAGAATTAACAAGAATTGCGCTTGGTCATATGTCGTTTTATTTTTCGACGGTACAATTACTTTCGCTGACCTGCTTGGTAGGCTCTGTTATTGGTTTTATATATGTGAGTGTGAGGGCGCACCCTTCGAGACGCAAGGCTCCTCAGGGCGAGCGCCAGTAATAAGCTAATTTAATATTTTTAAACTGTGTAGAATCTCTTATGTCGCTTTTTAACTTTATTAAATCAAATCTTCCCATACTTGACGTTATTACAGACTATGTACAACTCAAGTCTGCGGGCGGTTATTGGAAAGGCCCCTGCCCCTTTCATGCAGAGACTGACGCATCGTTTACGGTCAGTCCAGACAAGGGGATTTTTTACTGTTTTGGCTGTCATGCATCAGGCGACGTCGTTGGATTTATCGCAAAAAAAGAAAATCTTAATCAATTAGAAGCAGCAAAACATCTTATCGAGCAATATAAATTGCAAATTCCTGATGATTTAAAACAGGGTGCTTTTAAAAATATAAAAGCACATGAAGAAAAAGATGCGTATTATAAACTCTGTAAAGAAGTTGCCGACTGGGCAAACCAACAGTTATTGCATAACGAAGAAGCTCAAAAATATCTTGTCTCTCGTGATATCACCTATGAACAAATTAAACTTTTTAATTTGGGATACTTTGTGGGTGGTATTAATCAGATGAACGCTTTTACCAAAAAAATGATCGCACAAGGTGTTTTACTCAAAGATCTTTTAGAGTATGGGATTGTTCTTGAAGGCCGTTCGTACCTGTTTTCTCCTTTTGAAGAACGTATTATATTTCCAATACGTGATATTATGGGTCGCTATATTGGGTTTGGGGGACGCATATTTCGTCCCGGCGACGAACGAGCTAAATATTATAATAGTCGGGAATCAGAAGGGTTTGCCAAGGGGAAAACGCTTTTTGGGCTCGATTTAGCCAAAAAATCGATGCTTGAGCAGTCAAGTGCGTATCTTGTCGAGGGGTACTTAGACTGTATCGCTATGGTCAAAAATAACTACCCAAATACGATTGCAACCCTGGGAACGTCATGTACGTTAGATCATCTTAAAACAATTGCCCGTTACATACATACGTTATATATTCTGTATGATGGCGATCAGGCGGGTCAAAAGGCTATCTTACGACTTACAGAACTGTGTTGGGAAGTGAACCTTGAACTCAAAGTCATAAAACTCCCGGCAAAAGAAGATCCGGCCTCTTTTTTGGGTAAACATAACGATTTAAAGCCGTTTATAGAAAACTCTTCAGATATTTTTACGTTCTTTATAAACGCTACAGGAGCGCAGTTTGCAACAAAAACACTGAGTGAAAAGCTTTTATTAGGTGATAAGATTATCCAATTGATCGCCAAAGTTTCTGATGGCTTTAAGCAAGATATCCTGCTCCAGCAGGCGTCTTCGGTCATGCAAATCCCATTTGAGACATTAAGAAAAGCGCTCGATAAGCAAGAGTATAAGAATTTAAAAAACCAGTCCCAATCCCATTATAAAAACGATCAAAATAACGTCCTGGTCGAACAATCAGAAGAGCTAGAAAAAGCACAACCTACAGAAGACCTGCCTGATAGTAATCCTGAACTGCCTGAAGAAATTTCACTGTTGGAAGAACAGATATTTTCTGCTATAATTAACAATCTTGGAACTTTGACTGTATTGGAGATTGAACCTGAACTATTACCGCATTTTTCACGTAATATTCAGCAACTCTTGCAAAAACTGCACAATTTCATTACAACCAAGCCTATACCTAACGATATGTTTAACGGTTATCTTGAGTCTTTACAGGACCAAGAACGTGCATGGGTTATTCGGGTAAGTGTTAAATATCAGACTCATGTATCGAAAGAGCTTTTTGAGCAGCTTATTTTTTGTTTCTGTAAGTATCACTGGAAACATATTGTAAAAACGGTAAATAACGAAATGCAAAAAGCAAAACAAGAAAATGATATTCAAAAATTGAACGAATTGTTTGTACGATTTTCGAAGCTGAAACAGGGGATTTTAAGTAGGGGACTTATATGAAAATAATAAAAAAGAAAAACAAAAACGTAAAAAAAGTAAGTAAACCTCACGTTAAAACAAAAAAAATTGTAGCAAAAAGCGCTGCTAAAAAAGCGCCTAAAATAAGTGTGGCTAAAAAGACCCCTGCAAAAAAAGTTGTTGTGCTCAAAAAAGTCGTAGCAAAAAAAATAACACCACCTGTTGCAGCTAAAAAACCAGTAATTAAAAGCTCAAAAGAAAAAGAGATTCTAAAACCTGTTGCTAAAACACCTGTTTCTAAAACAGTTGTAACGACAAAAGCACCGGTTCTCAAACCAGCTGCAAAACCTGTGCAACCCGCAGCTCCAGTACCACCAGTATCTGGAAAAAAACAAAAGACTGTCTCTAAAAAGAAATCTGACGCAAAAGAGATCAGAACACCTGAAGACGAAGCAGAGTTAGCAAAAGCATTGGAAAAACAAACCGAACTTCTTCTTGAAAAAGGTAAAGCTGATGGTGTTTTGACCTATGAAGAACTTATTGCTTTTAATCAAAAATTTAAGTTAAGCGAAGAAGACGCAAACGAACTCTTACGCTTATTAGATAAAGAAAATATTGATTTGCTCTCCCAAGAAGAGCTCTTGGCCGATGGTGGCTATGAAGGTTTTGATGAACCTGGAGCATTTGAAGCTCGTAAGCAAGATCTTGAGTCGTCACTTGAAGAAGTTGAGCTTACTGGTGAGCTTGGAGACGACGAATTTGCTGCAGAGAAAGAGCTTGAAAAATTAAAGGGCTTGGCAGAACCAAGTCAACTTAACGATCCTGTAAAGCTTTATTTAAAAGAGATTGGTAAAATCCCACTCTTGGTTAAAAACACCGAAAAAGCGATTGCTGACAAGATTGCCGAAGGCAAACGCGAATCGATTGATGCGATAGCCCAGTTTCCTTTTGTAGCAAAAGAGATGATCGGCTTTGAAGAACGTATCCAAAAAGATCCAATTTTCTTAAAAGATCTTATTCAATTTTCTGACTTTGACGAAGATAATTCTCCAAAGTTTGAAGAAGAAAAGCAGCGCCTTTTAAAATCGATTTCTAAAATTAAAGACGTCGTTGCAAATGAAGATAAAATCTATCGATCATATCGAAGCCAACTCGACAAAGAAGAAAAAAAGCGCGAGATGCTTGCAAAGGTCGAAGAAAATAAAAAAAATGTAACCCTTGCAATAAAAGAAATTAAAATCTCGAATAAACAGATTCGTAAGTTTGGCAAAAAAATTGAAAAATTTGTCAGCAAGATTTACGAAAAAGAAGATGAAATTAAAACAAACGAAGAAAAGTTAAAGTTTTATCAAAGTATTAAAGCGCCAAACCAAGACGATCTTGAGCAAATAGCGTTTTTGGATAGCACCATTCGCAGTGCACAAAAAATTATCAAAAAAACAGAAAGCGAATCGGGCAATTCAAAAGAACGTATGTTCAAGCTGTACCGTCAGTTTGCTATCGCTCAAAATAAAGACAAACTGGCCAAAGATGATCTGGCAAAAGCAAACTTGCGTTTGGTGGTCAATATTGCCAAAAAATATATAAACAGAGGGCTACACTTTCTTGATCTGATTCAAGAAGGTAATATTGGCTTGCTCAAAGCAGTAGAAAAGTTTGAATTCGAACGAGGATTTAAATTTTCTACCTATGCTACCTGGTGGATCCGTCAGGCTATAACCCGTGCTATCGCTGACCAATCACGAACAATTCGTGTTCCGGTACATATGGTTGAAACATTAAGTAAGATTAACAAAATTACCCGTGCCTATGTTCAAGAAACGGGTAAAGAGCCAAGTTATACCGAACTTGCTAAACAGCTTAATCTTGACGAGAAGAAGATCAAAAATATCATCAAGATCTCTAAAGAGCCGGTTTCTCTTGAAACACCGGTTGGTGACAGTGATGATACGTATTTGAAAGACTTTATTGAAGACGAGAACGAATACACACCAGTCGATGCAGTCGTGAACGACGATCTTAAAGAAAAAGTTCGTGAAATTCTTAAGACGTTAACCCCACGAGAAGAAAAAGTTCTCAAGATGCGTTTTGGTATCGACGTTGCGTCTGAGCACACACTTGAAGAAGTGGGTAAAGACTTCTCGGTAACTCGTGAACGTATTCGTCAAATCGAAGTTAAAGCGTTACGTAAATTACGCCATCCATCACGTAGTAAAAAGCTTCAAACGTTTTTTGAAAAAGAATACGATCTGCCACCATCAGAGCCAAGCGATAATTAATTTTTGAGTAAACATAAAAAGAGCCGGGTGTTTAGCACCCGGCTCTTTTTATGTTTATTTTTAGAATACGTTACTCGGCGTTAGTATTCTCAGCAGCTTTCTTCTTCTCAAATGTATACATAGCAAGACAAAAATCAAAAAATATTCGCTCATGTTCCGTGAATTTTTCTACATCATAGGTAGCATTGAGGCTTAAAAGATAGTGAACGCAGGCAGAGAGTTCATTAACTTTTTCTTTATGAAAAACCCATGCATTAACAGCTCTCCATAATGGAGAACATCCAGTCCCACCAGCATTAATACTAGCTCCAGCTGCAACAAGCAACTTTACACACCCTAAGTGACCATTGGTTGTAGCCTCATGAAGCGGGGTTACAAAGCCATAGTTACTATTTACGTTACCAATTCTGCTATCAGCAGCACTCTTAGTATCAATAATCGCTTGAACGCAAGACTTATGTCCATGTCTTGCTGCCATATGCAGAGCGGTCACCGGACTTTCACACCATTCTGCACGTTTTAAATGCTCAGCTATACAATCTTGTACACTCAGCGCTTCTTTTTTTGTTTCAACTGGCGTCTTATTCTCAACCGTCATTGCCTGCACATCAACAATAAGTCCAAAACTCAGCGCTAACATCATACATTTTGTCATGACATTATTCATAAAAAAACTCCTATACAGAATAATCTAACAACTATTTCCAACGTCCTACATAGTAATACATATCTTTAACTTGTAAATATAAAGATTTTTGTTAAAAAAAATTTGCCAGAACCAAGTGATAATTAACCTCCCAATAAAAAGAGCCGGGTTTAAATACCCGACTCTTTTTATTATTTTATAGCAAGCACGCGTTATTCAGCGTCAGCACTCTTAGCTGCTTGACTCTTCTTGTAAGCCTCAAGACACGGCTTGAAAAGCGCCAGTGCTGATTGGTTGAATTGTCTTACATCATACTTAGCACCATTGCTCAGAAGATGGTGGATGCAAGCGGCGAAATCTGCATCCGTTTTTCCTGGGTAGGAGTGTGGAAATTCTTTCATACACATCCAGCCATGAAGAGCTCTGTCCAATGGGGTAGATTGACCAGTATTAACATAGCCTTTAGGTGCTAGCAATTTTACGCATCCAGGATGACCACCAACTGCAGCCTCATGAAGCGGGGTTTTATAGCTGCTGATATCCAGACGATCACCTATAATAGAACCTGGCGTACCATATTCTTCATTAAACCTAGTATATTCTCTAAAATTATCACTACCAGGAAGATTAACCCCATTTTTATAGTCCTCATAAATAGCTCGTAGCAAAGCATCGTGTCCATTTCGCCTTGCGCTATCCATCATCTCATGATATTCTCGTTCACTAATAACCACACGATATTTTTGAATATAATATTCCTCAAGAATAGTTTTTACACAAGCATCATGTCCATATCGCGCTGCCAGATGCAAAGCTGACACGTAACGAGCGTACCCATTTGCTTTTTGTAAATGATCTTCTATACAATCGTGGACACTGAGCACTTTTGATTCTTGACCACCACTAACTTTTGGTGCTTTGTCATCGTCCATTGGTTTTGCTTTTGATTGCGCACCATCAACACTGGTAGGCTCTTTTTTTTCTATTGTCATAGCTTGCACGTTCACAATAAGTCCAACGCTAAGCAATACTATCATGTACTTGATATTGAAAGCATTCATAAAAAATCTCTTGTATAAATAAATTAACAACTATTTCCAACGCCCTACATATTAATACATATCTTTAACTTGTAAATATAAAGATTTTTGTTAAAAAAAATTTGGTATATTTTAATTATGAAAATCGTACATCTTATCACAAGTCTAAAAATTGGTGGTGCTGAAAGCGCCCTGGTTAACTTTCTTACTCATGCAAAATTATATGGGCATGAGCATCATGTAATTTATTTTCACGATGGGCCGAACAGACAAATTATCCAAAATTTAAATATCCCAACGTATCACATTACGGGAATAATTTCGTATTGCGATCCGCTTGCACTCTATCGATTAAAAAAAATAATTATATCTCTAAAACCTGATCTTATACATAGTTCACTCTGGTCAGCAAATATTATCGGGCGGGTTTTTGCGCGATACTTAAACATTCCCATTGTATGCGATTTGCATGGCGACTGTAATGCCGAAGGTTTTATACGAAACTTTTTTGATCGTCGTACGGTATCATGGGCACAGAGTATTATTGCGGTCTCTGATACGGTGCGCAAAAATTATGTTAGTTCTATAGTCTCGAGTATTAAAAATCCGGTAGTACGCGAAAATATCACAAAACGGGTTCGTACGATTAAAAATGGCATTAATTCCCAGACGCTGGTAACCAAAGCAACAGAAAATCCATTAAATCGTGATGATCTTGGTTTTAAATCAAGTGAGGCGCACCCTTCGAGACGTCCGTCTTCGCTCTATGAGCTACGCCGGACTCCTCAGGGCGAGCGCCTCTTTGGGACATCCAACGATGTCACTCAAGATTTTGTTATTGGCTCAATTGGTCGCCTCGAGCCGATAAAATCATATGACGTACTTGTACAAGCGTTTGCCATTATGCTCAAAAATATTACGCCAGAAGAAATACAAGCATATGGGCAACCAAAGTTATGTATCGTCGGTGATGGGTCTGAGATGCCCAAAATTCAAGCGCTTAGTAAGAGCTTAGAGCTTAATAGTAATACTATACTACTTGCAGGCTTTCGTACCGATGCCTATCGATTTTACCCCGTATTTGATTGTTTTGTATTATCTTCACAAAGCGAAGGGCTTTCGATTGCGTTGCTTGAAGCATTAAGCTTTGGTCTTCCCATTATTACAACGCATAACGATACACACCATGAAGTAATAACCCATACTGTTCATGGGCTTGTAGTCCCACATGATATACAAAAACTTGCAGACGCTCTTAAAACAATATATTTAGACAAAAATATACGTATGACTATGCGCCAAGAAAATCTCACGCTTATTAAAAACTCTTTTGATCTTTCGGTAACTATACAGAACTATATGAACGTCTATCACCATCTTAAATCTTAATTATATACGCACAATAGATACTATTTATCAAAATCGTTGAAAAAATATCGCGATATAGAGAAAATTTAAAATAATATTTTTTAACTTAGAGAGAGGGGAAATAGATGCGTAATATATTCAAAAATATACACACAAAACTCATAGTCATCATGCTGAGTTCTCTTAACATAGTATGTCCTGCAACATTTACGGTAACAACCGTAAGTGATACCTATCCTAACGGGCATGTAGGAGAGTTACGATGGGCAATTCGACAAAGTAACAAACTAGGAGGAACGAATACGATTAACTTTAACATTCCCGGTAAAGGACCGTTTACCATTAAACCGGCGCGTGATCTTGATGCGATTACCAGCAAAGTGACGATTAATGGCTACTCCCAACCCAAGTCTTTTGCTAATACTCTGGCAAACGGTAATAACGCAAAACTCCTGATTGTCCTGAATGGGAATAATTATAAAACGGGAAATGCTTATGCTGGCACCGGCAATGGTCTGACGTTTAATCACGGCTCACAAGGCTCAGTCGTTACCGGTTTAGTGATTAATGGTTGGATTAATACGGGCATATTTATAAATTCTGCCAATAATATTTCGATTGTTGGCAATTTTATTGGCACGAATCCTCAAGGAACAGGTGAGTTTGCAAATCAAGCAGGTATTTTTGTTGAATCGGCAACTGGTACGGTTATTGGTACACCTAAGATTGCCGATCGTAATGTGATTGCCGGTAGTTTCTTTTATTTTAACGAATCAGCCTGTATTGAAATAAGCCAGGCAAACAATACGAGTATTCAAAACAATTACATAGGCACCGATAAAACAGGTACCGTAGCGCTGGGCAATTCGCTCGCTGGTGTAGAATGTATTTCATGCAATAATGTCACGATTGGTGGTGTATCACCAATGGCACGTAATCTAATATCAGGACATGCGCTTATCGCACTCTCACTCATTGCAGTCACGAAGAGCTTGGTTCAAAATAATTATATTGGAACTGATATTACCGGTTCTGTTGCACTGAGTAACGGAAACATGGGTGTTTCTATAAGTGGTGGCGGTTTCAAAAATAGCTCGTCGGGTAACACGGTAAGCAACAATCTTATTTCAGCTCATAATATCGGCATTAAACTTGGCTATTCAGACCGTGTTGGGGCAAATCAAAATATTGTTCAGGGCAATTATATAGGCACCAATGCAGCAGGTACTACAGCCCTTCCCAACAACTATGGCATCGTTGTAAATGATGGTTCAAACACCATTGGTGGTACCATAGCATCAGCTGGTAATGTTATTTCAGGTAATACTATTGGCGCTATAGTGCTCTATGGTGCTCTTGCAATGCATAATGCAATCCGTGGGAACTATATTGGCGTTAATGCGAATAACACTGGTGATCTGCCCAATGGTTTCGGTATTAAAATTGGTCTTGCAGGAGGCTTAATTTCCGGTAGTAATACTGTTCAAAATAATACGTTTGGTGGAAGCAATACGACAACGACATTATGTGCATAAAAAAGACAAAAAAAGAGAGAGAATTTATGAATAGAATAACGAATAGAATAACAAACACGATAAAATTTTTAATTATATATATAACTTTTTTTTCCTGTTCTGCTTTTGTGCATGCTAGCACCATTGCCGATACTGAAGGGTTAGTATATCAAGAGACCAAAACAACGGCTGAACTGATGCAGATGGCACGCATGAGCAGAATAGAAAGCAAAAGTTACAGAAGTCCTGCACAACAATCTCTAAATAATAAAAATGATCGTCGTAATTGGAATAATGACCCTCAAAAAGTATTTGACATCTGGTTTGACAAACAAAATAAGAATACCGGACATCATAATGAAGCAAAGAAAATTGTACGGTCCAGTCCTGCCCAAACAGTAGGATTAAATTTTACTGCAGCAACACTTGGCAACGTTTTAGATCCATTGGTTATTCCACCCAATTTAAACGGTTCAGTTGGATCAACCCAATATGTCCTCATGACCTACGGTATTATTCGAAGTTTTGATAAAACCACAGGACTTCCTGATGGGATATTAAATTTAGACGCATCTACTTTTTTTGGTGTTTCTGCCGATGACGTGCGCATAGACTATGACCGCTTTTCACAACGCTGGTTTATGTCATGCGAAGGGATTAATGCGACAACAGGAAACGTCAGTACTATTGTTTTGGCGGTAAGCCAAGGTGCTGTTATTACCGATTGTTCATCATGGACTATTTACACATTTTCTAATGCAAAAATGATTCCTCAGATACGACCATTGGGAAGTGGTGATCTTGATTATCAGCAATTGGCTATTGACCAAAACGCCGTGTATATTTCAGCTGATACATTCGATCAAAATGGCAATTTTCATGGGACATCGACTTTGGTGATTCAAAAAAGTTCTCTGAATGGTGGGCCGGTCGTTTCAAAAGTTTTTTTTGGCATATTGCCCGGACCAAGCCAAAATTTAGCTTCAGGGTTTACGCCGCCTGCTGATAATTTTGATACAAACCCAACATATGGTTATATCGTAAACGCGACGAATAATTCATATCTATCGGGTAATATTTATAAAACTGTCTTTCTGTATCGTATTAGTAATCCTGGTAGTTCTTCCCCTTCTCTTGGTAGTCAAGTTACGATCCAAGTCCCACCGTATACTGACTCTGCCAATGCTCCCTATAAAGGGAATCTGTTTGGCGCATCGGCATTTTTACAAACAGGCGGGTGTAATTTTGTAGCGCCACACGTTCGTAATCGCCAGCTCTATGTCTGTCATAATATTCAGGTAAATAACGGTGGCGTTGCAACACGCCAAGCTGACCGTGTTGGTATTCGTTGGTACCAATTTGATCTGACGGGTGACCCTACAGGAAATGGCGGCGGAACTGAAACGGTAACAACCGTGCCCGCGTTAGTTCAATGGGGCACGCTGTATGATCCAACGGCATCAACAACGCCAAATTTTTATTTCAATCCGTCGATCATGACCAATAAGAACGGCGATCTTGCTATTGGGTGCACTATCTCAGGCGCTCATACTTATCCAAATGTCGTCTATGCTGGCAGACAACAAGCAGATGCCCCAAATACTTTACGAACCCCCGTTGCTATAACAAATAGTTCAAATCCGTACAATTTTGGCCCATTTGAAAACCCATCCAATGGGAACATTGGTCAACGCTGGGGAGATCTGTCATCGATGAGTTCAGAGCCGGTTAACGACCTTGATATTTGGGCAACACAGGAATTTGCTGCAGTTTATAATGGCTGGGGAGTTCAAGTAACGCAGCTCCAATCGGTGTAATTATAAAAATATTTTTTATCCAGTCTGGCATTTTTAAACTATTTTTTTAAATATACAAAGCTAGCTTGAAATTAAATTTTTCAGGTAAAATCTTTGTTTTTTGAACCGAAAAAAATTGCTTTTTTACCTTACCTCGATTACACTTAAACTATATTTTAGATAACCTCCATTTCCCCTGTCCATGGCGTTCGCCTGGATGGGGGTTTTTTTTATTGCACAATTTTCATCATAAAAATTAAGAAAAAAAAAAAGAAAAATATGACTATAACATTCAGTACTTTTCGTATGACCATTGCCTATGACGGCACCGATTTTTATGGCTGGCAAAAGCAGCCAAAAGATCTTTCAGTTACTGAATGTCTTGAAAAAGCATATGAAAAAATTTTTAAACAATCAATTACCATTATTGGGGCCTCCCGTACTGATACCGGCGTTCATGCATTGGGTCAAGTTGCCATGTTCAAAACGCATACGGCATGGTCAGAAGCTGATATGTTACGCGCTTGGAATCAAGCACTCCCATCAAGTATTATTATTCGAAATATTACGCGTACGGATGAAAACTTTCACCCATGTTTTAACGTCGTTCAAAAAACATATATCTATACGCTCTTTTTAAAAAAACCGTTACCCTTTGTTGCTCGCTATGGTTGGTACTATCATTTTATCGATCGTGTCGATAAACAAAAATTTTATCAAGCGTTACAATTATATACTGGAGAACATGACTTTGCTTCGTTTTCAAAACCGGGCCAAGGTAAAAAAACTGTTCGTACTATTGACGCTATTACGGTTAAAGAAATATCGCGATGGGGAGCTATTATTATAACAATTAAGGGCAAGTCTTTCTTACATTTTCAAATCAGACGTATGATCGGATATGCACTTGATGTTGCCAGAAGACCCGAATTATCGATAAACTATATTCAGGATATACTGGATAACCCAAATCCTCGGCAAACATTGTTGAAGGCTGACGGATCAGGGCTTTGCTTACGTAAGGTAGTTTATAAACATGACATTTCAGGGTTTTAGCGAATTCACAAAACGCTCGTTCACCGCACTTATCTTAATTTTGTGTTTTGGAGGGTCATATCTCCATTCAGGGCTCTTATTTACTATTTTACTCGGGTTTGTCTTATGTATGATTTTATGTACAGAGTGGCCAAAATTGGTGCCTGTTAAGCCTATCTCGTATATCTTAATTTCTGTACTCTATCCCATTACTCCCATACTATGTTTAATTGCGCTAACGTTACGCTATCGCGATAGTAATTTTTTATTACCACTCTATCCGTTTTTTATTGCCTGGACAGCAGATACTGCCGGGTATCTTGTTGGCAAATCATGTGGCAAGCATAAAATTTATCCTGCCATTAGTCCTGGAAAATCGTGGGAAGGGCTTTTTGGAAGTTTTATCGGCGTCTTTGCTTTAAATATCGCGATCGTGCCGATTATAACACAATCACGTATGTATACAGACTCAATAATTTCTTTATTGTTTCTTGGATTATACTCTCTGGCACTTACGATTATCGCATTTCTGGGAGGGTTCTTGATCTCTTTTCTTAAAAGAAAACATGGTTTGAAAGATACGGGAACTTTGCTCCCGGGCCATGGAGGCTTTCTTGATCGCTTCGATTCAGTATTCTTTGTCGTACCTGTAATTATAATTATCGTCTGGGTTCTTCTGTAAGCCCAATAAATCTCGCTAAAAATAGTTATGGCCTGTGTTGTACTTGTACTACAACACAGGCCATAACCTAATACTATTTTACGCTTGTAACGTAAGACAGCGATTTACCATGAATCGCGACGTGGACCTCTGTCACCACCGCCGAAACCACCACGGCTACCGCCGAAACCTGAACCGCCACGGCTTCCACCTGGACGGAACCCGCCACCATTACCACCTGGGCGACGTTCTTGTCTTTCGTTAGCTTCGCTTACACGAACAGCTCTGCCTTGGAAATCTTTGCCTTGTAAATCAGCAATAGCATTTTCAGCTTCTGATTTTTCAGCCATTTCAACGAAACCAAAACCACGTGATTGGCCGCTGAATTTATCTTTAATAACGTTTGCTGATTTTACTTCGCCGAATTGAGCGAATAATTCTTGCAATTGTTGATCTGTAACACTATGAGCTAAATTTCCTACGTATAATTTCATCTTTAATTCTTTCTAAATCTAAATATATTTCTAATTAACTAATAACGATCTTTGGTACCATTTGTAGCTGGTCCTTACTTTAAAGCTCTCTAACTAACTAATCGATGCAGACTCCTTTAATAAAACATTCGCTCAACGAGATATCGCAATAAAAAAATTAATAAGCTTATTATACCAGCGTTTAAAAAAAATCTTCAACTTTTGACAAAATTGACCATTTTTAGCCATTTTTACACAAAATCTAATCGTTCTTTGAGTCTTTTAAAGGCAAAATAACTGCCAATCATGATAAATCCCAGTACTGCCCCCTGGCTTATCCAAAAGGGCAAATACCCTTCTTGGCCAAAAACTGATGCTCGAATCCCCTCGGCAATATAGGTTAACGGGTTACAAAGTGCTATATAACTTAATACAGGAAAAGATTTTTGGGCCATCTTAAACGTAAACCAGAAGCATCCTGTAAATAACATCGGGGTATAGACACGTCGCCAAACACTATTAAACGTCCGCTGGTTTTTGATATATCCCGCAAGCACCAGTGCAAAAACACCAAAGAAAATCCCCGCACTCATAAAAATCATACAAAATTTTACGAGCGATAAATTATGCAAATCAAGTCTTTCTCCTAATAATAACTTGCCCATAGGTAATAACGGGACAGCCAGCATTACAGAATGTAATCCAAACGAAACAATTTTTTGGAAAAATACCATATGAAACGATGGAAACGGCAAGACTTGATAGAATTCGATCGCACGCATGCCCTCAAAATCGTTCACCAGCTCAGCCCCCAATCCAACAGCGAGATAAAAAAACGAAGTTGCAAGTGAACCGACCAACAAAAAACTGCCATAGTTTCTGTCCATACCAAACGCCGTTAAAATATAGCCAAACGTAATCGAAAGCGATGTCGGCCAGGTTACCATATTGATCACATCGCCCATAAAATCTTTTTTGATTATTAAAAAATCACGCCATAATAAGTTTTTTACCATTAATACATTGCGTATCAACATGAAAATCCCCTCGGTTTTTATCTAGATTATTGTATAGTATACTCGATGCTCACATGGTTTTACCATGGTTTTACAAAGATATATATAAAAAGAGAATATACATGATAACGACTGTTAAAACACCTGGCAAACTGATGCTGGCTGGAGACTGGAGCGTGCTAGAACCCGGCAATCATAGTATTGTCATGCCCATAAACAAATATGTCACCGTAACGGTGCAAAAAAATAGTTCTCTCACCGTTCATGCACCTGAGATACATCGTGATACAATCGATATATCCTGGCAAAGCCCACACATAACAATAATCACACAACTTTCGCAGGAACAACAAAAAACGTTTTTGACCGTTCAGAAAGCACTTGAAGTTATTCTGTCGTATATTCAAGAACAGAATCAAGAATATAACGAACACAGAGAAACACACGAAATAGAACCGTTTGAGCTCACGATCAATTCAGAAATCAGTAATTTAAAACTTTCTGACGCGACCATAACAAAACCAGGTCTTGGCAGCAGTGCAGCAGTCACTGTTGGTATTATTACTGCCGTTCTTGATTTTCATAATTTTGATATAACAAGTAGTATCGCAAAAAATATTATCTTTAAATTATCGTATCTTGCCCATATCCAAAGCCAAAGTGTTATGGGCAGCGGCTTTGATATAGCAGTCTGTACGTATGAAAAAGTTATTATCTATCAGAGATTTGACCCTGCATGGCTCGTCAAAAAAATTCAAACAACACCAAGTCTTACTGATTTAATTACTGCAAAATGGCCCCAGCTGGTTATCGCGCCCATTATTATACCAAAAGATCTTCGCGTGCTTATCGGCTTTGTTGGTAAGAGTGCACAAACAGGCGAACTGATATCACGTGTTCAGAATTTTAAAAAAAATAATCCGGAAAAATATCGCGAACTTATGCATTCTCTAGATCATATTGTAAAAGACTTAATCGAAAAGCTTACCCAAAATAATACTAAAAATCATAACGATATTATCGAGCTTATTAAACAGCACCGAAATCTTCTCAAGACACTCTCTGAGTATTGTGATAATAAACTTGAAACGCCAGAACTGACCAAGCTTATTACTATCGCCGAACAATATGGTGCTGGCGCAAAATTTTCAGGCGCTGGTGGCGGTGACTGTGGTATCGCACTCTGTTTTGACCAACAAACAGAAGAGAATATCAAAGCTTCATGGCGTGAAAATAATATTATCCCGCTTGATATTACTATCATCTAACACGCTCATAGTAAGGGTAGCGGTTAAAACGTTATAGCCTAAAGTAATAAATTTTTTTGCTACCCGTTCCTGAATATCTCCTGGCGTTAATGCAAGAATTAAACCACCGCGACCAGTGCCGGTAATTTTTGCACCCAACGCTCCAGACTTACAAGCAAAAGACACGATATCATCAAGCTCAGGTGTCGAGACTCCCAGTTGTTGTAATAATGTGTGATTCTGGTTCATGAGCGTACCCAAGCGTACAAGATTATCAGGATTATCGTGTAATTTTTCAGATAAAATAAGCTCAGCTTCTTGCACAATAGTTTTATACTGTGCGATTAAATCCTGTACAAGCTCTGGATTTTTTTCTTTAAAACTTCTTACCGAGGCAATAACATCAGGCGTTGGCGTTGTAAAACCACTATCGATTAAGACAATATCAAGACTATCTGTTTGCTCAATAAATCGTGGTTGTGTATTTTTTTGAAAAACAAATAATCCCCCATACGTCGCGGCAGTATTATCAATCCCGCTGGGGTTGCCATGTACTGCACGTTCACCATGCAAAGCGATTTCGTTAATTTCGTGATCAGAAAGTTTAAAATTATAGAGCTTATTCAGGGCACGCGTAATAGCAACAGAGGTCGCCGCACTTGCACCTATCCCACCACTTGAAACCGCCAAATCACCTGCAAGGGTTATGTGAACTCCGTCAGTAATCCCCATTTTTTCTAGAATATTTTGGGCGAGCTGATCATAGGCACGCTGCTTACCTGCAAGAAATTTAACTCCTGATATACGCGGGCGCTCGTCATGTAACGTGATACACGATTTTTTTGAATCGCCATCGTATCCCTCTACTCGGACCTTCGGTCCTCTATCGGGACGAACGGCGTCTGACGAATGTTCTGTGACGTGAACAGAAGCTGTTGTGCACCAGGGTAACCCAGCAACAATTGCCGGCAAATCGTGCACAACAAAATGCTCACCAAAAAGAATAACTTTCCCAAAACCCGTACCAAGTGACATCTTAAAACGGCGCACCCTTCGAGACGCTTCGCTCCTCAGGGCGAGCGCCTGTTTTGTATTACTTAATAGTTAATAAAATCGGGCACAAACTTAATACCGTAATAAATTAACCCATCAGGACCATCTGTACAATATCGTCGAAAAACAGCGCGTACCGGCTGCCCAATAAAAAGTTCTTGAATATGGACGTCAGCCATTTGGGTTAATATAATGGGCCCTTGCTCAAGTTCGATAAGCGCAAGACAGTACGGGACCATATTTTCAAACGCTCGAGAAGACGTAAAAACTTCAGTAAAAGAAACTATTTTACCCTTACCGATTAATTTTTTTGGAGAAAAATCTCTCGAACCACACGTACATAAAAACATATTTGGGTAATAGATTTTTGAACACGACATACATTGTGTACCTTCAAGCTGATATCGGTTTTTGGTCAAACGCCAATGCTGAATAGGGTTTATCATGACGCGTCACTCTTTATTGGTAAGAATATGTACTGCAACCGTTGCACCTAAACCTCCCATTGAATGCGCAAGACCAATTTTCGCGTTATGTACTTGTCGAGCACCACATTGGGTACGAAGCTGTTGCACAAGTTCAACGATTTGGCCAATACCTGATGCACCAATAGGATGTCCCTTTGCTTTCAAACCACCTGATGCATTCACCGTGAGTGTGTTATTTAAATTTGTTTTGCCCTGTGCTATTTCATGTCCTGCTGTCCCACGATCAAAAAACCCAAGATCTTCAAGCGCTATAATTTCGGCCATACTAAAAGCATCATGCACTTCAACAAGATTAACATCGCGTGGCGTAATACCTGCTTGTTTATATGCTTGTTGTCCTGCATATTGGGTCGCATAAAACTGGGTAATTTTTTCTCGATGACTCAGTGCCAATGTATCGCAAGCTTGAGTCGACGCGATAATTTTGACATCGTGCTTATTTATTTTTTTTGCAAAATCTGGTGTGCTTAAAATAATACTGGCAGCACCATCACTCATCGGAGAACAGTCAAGTAATGTTAATGGATCAGCAACCATCGACGATTTTAGAACATCCTGTACTGAAATTTCTTTACGAAAATGGGCGCTGGGATTTAGTGCACCATGTTTATGATTTTTCACACTCACCCACGCAAGCTGCTCACGCGTAAGATTATAGGTATGCATATATGCACGTGTTACAAGCGCAAACAACGCTGGAAACGTGGCACCAACAAACCCTTCTGTTTCATAATCTGTCGCACTCATTAAACTTTCTGTTACGCGTGTGTGATCAACGTCGGTCATTTTTTCAACACCACTGACCATAACAACCTCTGCGCGTCCCGATTCAATCGCTGCAATACCTGCACGGACTGCCAATGCACCCGATGCGCAAGCACCTTCAATACGAGTACTTGGTACATGAATGCCAAGAATATCTGCTGCCATTGCACCAAGGTTAACCTGCGTAGATAGTTGTCCTGCGCACATATTTGCTACAAAAATTTCCTGAATATCTTTGGGCATCAGTCCGGCATCATCAAGGGCTGTCAGTTGTGCCTGAGCAAGCAAATCGCGTAGGCTTTTATCCCACCATTCTCCATAGGGTGTGCACGATGCACCAATAACGGCAATGTTCACGGCTTGCCCCCTTCGCGACTTGCGTACATCTGTCGATAACGCAAATACGAAACATATTCTTTATGATTAACATATGCTCTTGTTGTTCGTGTAACATCTTGTCGTTTTTTTAATAAATTAGTTGTCGTGATAATAAACGCATCACTCCCCGACCCGCTTCCATAACTGATTAATAAAATTTTTTGATTTGGTTCTGCCTGATCAAGTACTGCAGTCAGGCCAAGCAATGCCGTTGCACTATAACTATTCCCAATATATGGACACAGTAAGCCTGGTTCTATTTGATTCGAAGAAAAGCCCAGTTTTTTTGCTGCCTGTACAGGAAATTTCCCATTAGGCTGGTGAAAGACCACAAAATCAAAATCTTGTGCGCGTAACGAATTTTCTGACAAAATTTTTTCAGTTGCTTGATAGATATGTGCAAAATATGCCGGTTCACCGGTAAAGCGTCCAAGATGTTCTGGATACTGTTGTAACGATCGCCGCCAAAAATCGGGCGTATCACTACTAATCGATAACGTTTTTTCGATAACAGCAAGTATCTGATCTTGTTGATTTCCCAAAATAAACGCCGCGCCACCCGCAGCTGCTGAATATTCCAACATATCGCCAGGTGCTGCTTGCGCAACATCAGCACCAATTGCAAGTGCATACGAAACCATATTACTTGCAATTAACCCATAGGCTGCTTGCAAAGCAGCTGTTGCGCCTTTGCAGGCAAATTCCATATCAGCAGCAAGATAATTGCGCGAACATCCAAGCGCTGTTCCAACAATCGTTGCACTTGGCTTGACCGCATACGGGTGACTTTCGCTACCCATATAGAGAGCACCCAATAAATCTAGTGCTACATTTGCTCGAGCGAGCGCATGTTGTGTAGCTTGTACTGCTATCGTTATCGAATCTTCGTCATACAAAGCTACTGCTTTTTCATGTACTCCTAACGACGCCATAATTTTTGCATAATCTTGTGACCAAGCTTGTGCGATCTCTTCAGCTTTTAACCGATATTTTGGAATATATGCGCCGTAACCAATTATGCCAACGGTCACTTTTTCCCCTTTGCCAGTTCCAACGATACATCTAACGCTCGACCAACCGAAATATTATTTTCACGTATCATGATATGAGCAACTTCGTCGACAAGTAATAAAGATACGCCTGCTTGAATCGCAATATTTTTGCTGTGTAACTTCATATGCCCTTGTTGTATACCTTCAGTAACTAACGCTCGTAATGCAGCAAAATTTTGAGCCAGTCCAACTGAAACGATAATACTGGCAAGTTCTGCAGCGGTTTTTACACCAAGAATTTTGAGTGATAGACGGGCAATAGGATTGGTTTTTGTCACACCACCAACAATACCAACAGCGAGGGGTACAACTAATTCTCCAACCAGATCTCCCTGCTCGTTTTGATAATAATTTGTCAGTGGTTTATAAGAACCATCGCGAGCAGCATAACCATGGGCTCCTGCCTCAAGCGCTCGAAAGTCGTTACCTGTTGCAAGAGCAATTGCATCGATCCCATTCATGATCCCTTTATTGTGCGTTACACATCGATATGCATCAACATGTGCAAGTGCAAGTGCATCAAGAATGCCATCGATAACATCCTGCCCAAGATCTTTTTTTCGCCACACCGCCTGAGCACTGCACATACGCTGCGTTGCAAGGTTTGAAACAATACGCAAACAACTTCGGGCATGAACAAGTTTTACGACATGCGAAGCGATAGCTTCGGCAAATGTATTCACGATATTGGCACCCATAGCATCTTGCACATCAACATGAATATAGATAACAAGCATATCGCCACGGTCAGTCGTATACGTATGATACGAAAAACGTTTAATACCACCGTTCTTACTTATTAACACAGGATCTTTTGCATGCGCGTGGGTAATTAATTCAGCTTCATGCTGTTTAATTATATTTATCGCATCGGGAATATTTTGTATGCCAACCAGCTGAATAAGCCCCATCATGATAGACTCAGGATTATTCGTCGTAAAGCCTCCTGATGCTCGAGCAAGCTTTGCTGCATGACTTGCACCCGCAACAACGCTGGGCTCTTCAATGGCCATAGGAATAAGATACTCTTTATTATTAATACAAAAGTTTGTCGCTATGCCCAATGGAACCGGCATAACAGAAATGACATTTTCAATCATCTGCGTATATACGTGTGCATCTTCCTGAACCAATATCTGTTTCAAAACAGCACGATCTTCAGGATTTAGTTCAGCAAAGTCTTGTATAATATCAAGCCGTTCTTCGATATTCTTTTCAAAAAAACGAGGGATTCTGCTCGATAATTTTGTCATATTTTTTCTTATAATTTTTTTTCTAATACCATCTTAAAATGCGTTATGGTCACCATAACTTCTTCAACTGATGCTTCGTCTTCTAAAGTCGATATATCACCAACAGCAGCTCCCTGTACTACGGCACGTAAGACACGGCGCATAATTTTGCCCGACCGTGTTTTTGGTAATTTATCAACAAAATAAATTCCCGCAGGTGTTGCAAATGCACCGATATGTTTTCGTACCGACTCGATTATTTCTTTTTTGAGATTATCGCTTTTCTCAATACGGGTTTTCAAAATAGCAAAAACAACAACATTTTCACCTTTAATTTCGTCAACAACAGGAACCGCTGCAGCCTCTGCAACTGCTGGATGTGCAACAACAGCACTTTCTATTTCTGCAGTCCCAATACGATGGCCAGCAATATTTAAAACTTCATCAGCACGTCCCAGTAACCAGAAATAACCATCGCTATCTTTGATTGCATAGTCGCCCGAATAGTACATGCCTTTAAATTTTGACCAATATACTTCTTTAAAACGTTCTTGATCGCCATAAATTCCCAACGTCATGCCAGGCCATGGTTTCTTGATCACCAAAAACCCTTTTGTCCCATGAGGCACAGAGTTTCCAGCACTATCAACAACATCAGCGTCTATTCCTGGTAACGGTAACGTCGCCGACCCTGGCTTGAGCGTGACTAATTCTTGATCAGCACGCGGCGAAATCATAAATCCACCCGTCTCAGTTTGCCACCACGTATCAATAACAGGACATGTATCATTACCAATATTCTTAAAATACCAACGCCACACTTCAGGATTAATTGGTTCACCAACCGAACCGATTACTTTAAGACTCGATAAATCATGCTGCTTAATAAGCGCCGTATCATGGCGCATGAACATACGCAACGCCGTTGGTGATGTATAAAAAATCGTGATACCGTATTTTTCAATCAGGCGCCACCATTGGTCAATTACAGGATAGTCAGGAGCGCCTTCGTACATAAAAATCGAAAGTCCGTGTAATAATGGAGCATACACGACATACGAATGGCCAGTAATCCAGCCAATATCAGCGGTACACCAATAGACAGTCTCTTGATTGACATCAAACGCTGTTTTTAGTGTGCTATAAATATAGGTTAAATAACCACCGGTCGAATGCATAATGCCTTTGGGCTTACCGGTTGTTCCTGACGTATACAAAATAAATAATGGGTGATTTGATTCGAGACGTTCTGGTTCAAAATATGCAACGGCATTGGGGTTAAAAAGATCGTGCAAGAAAACATCGCGCCCCTCTTTCATAGTGATTTCATCAGGCTCGTTTTTAGGCCGTTCGTCCCGATGGAGGACCGAAGGTCCGAGTGGAGGGAACGGAACGGCAGATGGTCCATTAGCGCCCGCTTCACCCGAGCGTTTAATCACGACAACTTTTTCAACCGATGTTTTACCCGCAACCGCTTCGTCGACAATCTTTTTGAGTTCTAACGTTTTGCCACGACGGAAGCCAACATCGGCAGTTATGACAAATTTTACCTGTGCATCTTCAATACGGTCACGCAATGCAGCAGCACTAAAACCTGAAAATACGACAGAATGTGTTGCACCAAGCCGTGCAAGTGCAAGCATCATCGCAACAGCTTCAGGAATCATGGGTAAATAGATAACAACAATATCACCCTTCTTGACGCCCAATCTTTTGAGCGCACCAGCATATTGGTTTACTAAAACATACAGCTGTAAGTACGTATATGTACGCGTGTTCCCGTTTTCATCTTCCCAATAAATTGCAACTTTATTATGCAGGCCTGACTGCACATGATGATCGATACATGCGTAAGACGCATTAATTTGGCCATCAACAAACCAATGTGCAAACGGTTCGTTCCACTCGAGTGGCTTACTCCACTTTTTAAACCATGGGAGCTTTGCCGCCTGCTTTTCCCAAAACTGCTCTAAATCTAATAATCCGTTAAACATTTTCATGCCCAGGGCCCTTATTTATATAATCTTGCGTATATTTTTCCCCTGTAGCATACATTATTATTGTGCAACAGAAAAATGGGTATTTCGTGGGTTTACAAACGAGCATTGCCTGTCCGCCATAGCCTTGGCGGCGGCGGAGCCTATTCATGTGCCGCCATAAAGGCTTAAGAAACTTTCGACCTAATAAAAAAGGCGCTCGCCCTACAGTACGCGATGTTTTTTGTATTTTTTAGAATTTTGGGTATCTTGATGCGTATCTCTTTATGTATCTCGTGATAAATTATCGAAAATGGACCAATCATGACCGGTATTCGTATCTTACTTTTCATAAGCATGCTTGTTACCAGCAGGCTTGAAGCCAAACAACATCCGGTGACCATCATGCTTGACCCAGCCGGGCATGCACGAAACACGGGACGAAAGCTGGCTAACGGTTTTGAGCGGGCCGAAACGCTCAAGCTTGCCGAATCGTTAAGTACTCTATTAGAAGACCGTTATAAACTTAAAGTCGTCTTTACCCGGTCGCCGGGCGAAGAGATCGTCCCCCTTCAAAACGCTTCTTTTGCTAATCGTTTAGATGTCGACTTTTTCTTAAGTTTGCATATTTATAAAGAAGAATCGGCCAAACCTAAGATTTTTGCCTATCATCTGGTGTTTAACCCTATAGCAGACTTTGCCCTACGCACCATCGACCCACTTTCTTTTATTCCCGTGCATCAAGCCCATTTTATGTCGATACAAAGAACGGTGTTTGCCGGGAATATGATGCGGTCGACGCTGCTTCGCCAAGAATACCAAAAGCTTTTTGATTTTTATGGTTTGTACGGGATACCGCTAAAACCGCTGGTTGGGATGTCAGTCCCTGCTTTATTGCTTGAAATCGGTATTAATGAAGATGACAAATGGCAGTCATTGGTCGAGCCAATTATTGACAGTTTGTTTTTTCTCACAAGATCAATGTGATAACAACCCGCTTATTATAAATTAAGAATTTGGTATACTAGATCGAGTATCTCATAAATATAAAATATAAGGGAAAAAATGTTCTCCAGAATCCGATATTCATTTTTTATTTGTTCAGGATTTGTGCTTGGTCTTGTGCTTCTTGGGCTGCGCAGTAATTCAATTGGTTCGATTGAACATTTGTATTCACACCAAGAATATAGCCAAGATTTAAGTAAAATTTATCACGATTTAGGGGCACTCTCGGTCAAACGCAACGACCATTCAAAAGCAATTAAATCTTATACAGAAGCGATTAAAACAAAACCTGATTATTTAGAAGCCTATGACGCACTGGGCTTAATTTATGAAAAATCGGGAAATCAAAACGAAGCATTAAAAATATATTTGCAAGCGATGAACGAAGACCCAAATTTTATTGAATGTCGAGTATGTAAAGATCTTGATGCAATCAAAACAGCACCAAACGCTGATTATGAAAAACTGTCGAAAAAAATATCGACGCAATCAGAGTGGGAAGGTCAAGATCTTCATGATAAAACTATGTATGTATATGCAGAAAAAGGGTTGGGCGATTCTATCCAATTCGCACGCTTTTTACCGGCATTAGCAGCCCACGCTGATAAAGTGTATTTCAAACCACAAAAACCACTCACTGAGTTGTTTAAACAAACATATACCGATCCTAAAATTGTTATTCTTGATGCATCTGCAAACCCTGATGATCTTACGTTTGATTATTATTCTTCGTTATTAGGCGTTGCACGTTATCTTGATGTCACACCAAAAACATTACCAGGCACAACAAAATATTTCACGGTTGCACAAGAGACCATCGAAAAATTCAAAAATACTGTTTTTCAAAACGATGAGAAGTTTTTAAAAGTGGGACTTGTATGGCAAGGCGATCCTGGCCATATTAATGATAAGAACAGATCAATACCGTTAGCATATTTCAGTAAGCTTTTCAGTATTCCTAACGTCAAAGTATACTCATTACAAAAAGGCTTTGGACGTGAGCAAATTGCTCAACTTCAAAATCCTAAAACTATGTATGATCTTGATCACTATATTAGTGACTTTACTGATACCGTCGCTGCAATAGAAAATCTCGATCTTGTGATTACTGCAGACACTGCTGTTGCACATTTAAGTGGTGCGCTCGGCAAACCAACCTGGATTTTATTACCACACGTAACTGACTGGCGTTGGTTTATGTATGCCGAAGGTGATACAAGTTGCTGGTATGCAAGTTTGACTAAATTCAGACAAGAAACACCGGGTGATTGGCATACGGTTATCGACCGTGTGAGCAAAAAAATTACGACACTTGCGACAACACTTAAATAGGTAATTTCCCACTTGGTATAAGCTTACCCATCACGACATCAAGACCTGCTTGCAGGGCATCGGGATCGTTTTCATAGGTCATGATTACCGTCTTTTCTTGTTCAAGAAATTTTAAGCAATACGGGCTCATGCAGGCAATTACGCCCACTTTTTTACCAGATGCTCTGAAACCATCAAATATATTAGTAAGTTCTTGAGATATCGAAGCAATGCGCCCAAAAAATCCCATGGTTTTATCGATCGTGTATAACACAATCAGTATTGTGTCATATTGGTTTAATATACGCGCGACATACATCAGTTCTTCTGGCGTTGGCACGGGTGAAATTTGTTCATAACCACCAACGATACTTGCAAGTTGTTGGTCATACTGTCCGCCAACCTGCAACAACCCAACTTTTTTTATATTCTTAATGGGGATAATATTCTGTTCATCACGAAGTAACGTCACCGCTTGTTGATATAAATCTTTTTTAAGAATTTTAGCTTTATCAGAATTGATAATATCTTGCACTTTTGTTTCATCAACAAAACGATTCTTATGCAAGCCTACATGTTCTTTGGCCCGTAATACGCGTAAAACATGTTCATCAAGTTCTTGCTCTGACAAAATACCATCATGTACTGCTTGTGTAATACACGTAATAGCAGCCGGAATATCAACCGGCATGACGACAAGATCGTTTCCTGCCAAAATCGCTTGGAGTACTGCCTGGCCCGGATTGTAAAATTTTGTTACACCCTTCATGGTCATCGCATCAGTGACAATTAAACCCTGAAAATGTAACTGTTTACGTAATAAATCAGTCACAATTGGTCGCGATAATGTCGATGGTTGGTGGGGCGTTTTATCAAGCACGGGAATAGAAAGATGCGCCATCATAATAGATGGAATACCCATATCGATCATAACTTTAAATGGGTGTAACTCTTCGTGTAATAATCGTTCATAACTTTGATGCAACACCGGCAAATCTTCGTGAGAGTCTACTGCAGTATCCCCATGCCCAGGAAAATGTTTTGCGCAGGCAATAACACCACCATCGTGCAAGCCCTGTGCAAATAAAATACTTTTACGCGTAACATCTTCTTTATGTGATCCAAAAGAACGAACGCCAATAATAGGGTTATCAGGATTATTGTTAATATCGACAACAGGAGCAAAATTAAGATGCACACCAATTGCTCGACAGTGTTTTCCAATTTCTTGTCCTACTTCGTAGATCATAAACTCGTCTTGAAGAGCGCCAAGCGTCATGTTTTTAGGAAAACGCACGGTATTTGTAAGTCGCATATTTAAACCCCATTCACAATCTTGTGCGATAAGTAATGGATATTTCGATAGAGCCTGCAACTGATTAGTCCAAGCAACTTGCGTCTCAGGATTACCCTTGTGAAAAATAACGCTCCCAATATGATACTTTTTAATAAGCGTTTCAACAGATTCTAAGTGTTGTTCAGATAAACAGGAATAAGAATCGATCATTAATAACTGTCCAATTTTTTCTTCGAGTGTTAATTGTGATAACACCTGTTCTGCCCAGCTATTATTTGTATTTGCATGAATATTACTGGTCATAAAAATCGACCCTACAAGTAAGCATAATAAGCGCTTCATCTTTTTGCTCCCCATGGTACAATTCAAAAATATAAATTTTTATAATTAAATTTTATCATAAGGGAGTACTATGAAACAATTGATGCACTCTTTTCTCGTTTTTATTGCATGTTTCGGCGCTCTTTATTCTAAAAATAATAAGTGTAATGAGAATAATTACCATATGAATCTTGAACGACTGCAAACCATCGATACAGTTGTAAACACTGCTATCAAAAATAAAGAACTACCTGGTGCCGTAGTTCTGGTTGGCTGTCATAATCAAATTATATATCACAAAGCTTTTGGCAACCGTACCGTTCAGCCATCTATCGATCCCATGGTAAAAGACACGATTTTTGACATTGCGTTTTTAACAAAAATTTTTACGGCACTGGCAGTTGTCAAACTTGCTGAACAGGGGCTTATCAGAATAAACACGCCCGTCGCGACCTATATTCCTGAATTTGGTAAAAATGGTAAAGAAAAAATAACAATCGAACAACTTTTACTTCATTCATCAGGATTAATTGCTGACAATCCTGAAGAAGAGTACGCAAACGGTTATGCAAAAGCTTTTGAAAATATCTGTAATTTGTCGCCGCTGCAAGAACCAGGTACAAAATTTGTTTATAGCGATGTTGGCTATATCGTGTTAGGCGAATTAGTACAACGAATATCAGGTCAATCACTCGGAGCTTTTATGCATAAGTATATTTTCAAGCCTTTGGGTATGCCGGACACGATGTTTTTGCCTCCTGCAAGCTTGCGTTCCCGTATTGCACCGACCGAACAACGTAACGGAACGTGGATGCAAGGCGAAGTACACGATCCACGCGCATATGCTTTGGGTGGCATTGCAGGTCACGCAGGACTCTTTTCAACAACACGCGATCTGGCAAAAGTTTGTTGGATGATTTTAGATAATGGTTTTGAAAAAGAGCGGTCGTTATTCAGTCCCTTAAGTATCGAATGCATGAACAGACCGCGTATTATTGGAACAACAAATCTTCGTGGGCTTGGTTGGGACATAGCGACAGATTATTCTTCATATCGGGGCGATTTCTTTGCCGTTGGCGCAATCGGCCATTCTGGCTTTACGGGGACATCGATGGTAATCGATCTGGCCACCAGAACATTTATTATTATTTTAAGCAATCGTGTGCACCCTGATGGCAAAGGCAATGTTGTTGCCCTGCGCGCAAAAATTGCCAACGTCGTTGCAGGTTCGCTTACAGCTGTGAAATCTTGCGATGAAAGCTGATCGCAAAATGATGCGCATAGTCGCGCAATGCTATTAATACTTGTCCGGCTGCATCTTTAACATCGATTTTTTTACCTGCAGGCAAACGGTGTGAAAAAATGGTTTCTTCCCGTTTTGCAATGCTTGCAATTTCTATATCTATACCGGGAAAAATTTTTGTTACAGCACTCAGTTGACCCTTACCACCATCGATTAAAATTAAATCTGGAAAATCACGCGTTTTTGTGTAGCGTCGAGATACGATCTCTTGCAAACTTGCATAATCGTCTTGGCCGGTAACCGTTTTTATATGAAACCGTCTAAACATATTTTTATCAGGCTGACCGTCGGTAAAGCGCACGCAAGAACCAACCATGAACATGCCCTGCTTATGCGAAATATCAAAGCAGTCGATTGTATGCGGCTCTCGCGGTAATTTTAATAATTGTTTAAGCGCATGCGGTACAGAACCTTGTTTATCTAATACTTGCTCTGCTTGAATGACCCCAATGCGAATAAGTCCTGCGTTATGGCCCTGTTCTGGATAAATAATACTGACCGGGTTTTCTTTGTTGTGCCATGTTTGTAAAAATTCTTGTAAAAGTTCACGCTCATCATCGGGAATTTTAAAATTTATGAGAATCGTTGCTGGACTTGCTATCTCGCGATAGTAACTTTCAAAATATTCAAGATATTCTGGCTCGATATCTTGGTCGTTTCCCTCTACTCGGACCTTCGGTCCTCCATCGGGACGAACGGCGTCATGGGGCAGGGCTGTTAAATATGGAGAATAAAAGACTCGTTGTTTTTTTAACACGCCTTCGCGCTCAGAAAACAAAAAGAGTGCGTGCTTATCGGGTACCAAGATCCAGATATCTTTTTTAACTAAATCGTTAAGTGTTGTTGGTTTGGTATCAAGCGTGCTAAAAACACGCTCAAAAGCCTGATAATATTGATATAATTCTTTTGATTTTTCAAACTCATGTTTTTTATTATGTTCTTCGATTTGCTGTTTCAAGCTGGTTAAAAACTTGGCATGCCCTTGTTTAAGCGCCAAACGTGCTAGTTCTATACGCTCAATATATGCATTAAGATCAAAGTCTGGACGACAAGAACCAGAGCAGATACCCATATGATAAAATAAACACCCGTTCTCAATTTTTTTGCCGCAGCGTTTTAATTTAAACGTCTTTACCAAAAAATCGTATACTTTGCGTGCAGATGATTTTTCGATAAACGGCCCAAAATATGAGCCTTTAAGTTTTTGATTACGAACAACTTTTATATCTGGAATTTTTGAACTTGTAATCATGATATACAAAAAGGGCTGGCCAAATTTAAGCAACACATTTAAAGGCGGCTGGTTACTTCGAATAAGCTTGGCTTCAAGAATCATGGCCTCAAGTTCGCTCTGGGCTTCAATAAAATCAAGTGTCTCGCTCGCTTCAAGAATAGTATGGGCTTTCAGGTCTGATCCCTGTTTTTGGATGTAGCTCGAGACCCTTTTTTTTAAATTTTTGGCTTTACCGATATACAGTATCTCGTCTGAAGCCCCTTTAAAAAGATAAACACCGGGCTTTGACGGCAATTGTTTAATGCGCGTATAAAGCTCGTTTTTTGCTTTGTCAGGTTCATTCATAGGCCCCCTCCATACTATTTCATGACTATTTCACGACTATTTCGTGACTTTTTCGTGATTTTTCACGCTTTTTATTACTTTTAATTTACTGGACGCAAAAAATAAGTATATTGATCTGTATCTTTCGTATATTGAGTTTATTGTACCTATTATTTTAAGAAGAGAGAAATATGCTCCATAAATTAAGAGTTCCCGCAATAATAGTGCTTGTTGGCCTCGCTACACTATGGGTTGGAAAGTCGTTATTTTCGTATCTTACCCATAATACTGCCCCTGAAATCGCCCTTCTTAACCTTGAAAATGGCAAAATTTATGGTAAAACCCATGAATTTTTCATCAAGTCATCAGGAGATTATAAAATTTCACAGATAACGGCTCAACTTGACGGGAAAGATTTTGATCTTGGCTCAGCAACATATCCGGGCAAAGCAGTATTTCAATTGCCAGTCAAACTCGATACGATGGGGTTAGAAAACGGCAAGCATAAACTCACGCTTGAAGCTACCGATGGCAGCTATAACAAAAACAAGCAAGCGCTTTCTTGTGAGTTTGACATCGATAATACACCTCTTAATGCAGCACTTCTCAATGCAGACTATCGAGTTGCTCAGGGTAAGACGTTACACATGAAAATCCAATCAAACAAAAAATTGGCACATGCAACGGTAAAGTTTCTTGGTCGCATACACCAATTTTATCCTGAATCAGAAGATTCAACACTTTATGAATGCTTTATTCCAATCGATTGCGAAGAAAATCCAAGCGAAGCGATGGTTTCAGTCGAAATAGAAGATCATATTAAAAATAGCTGCAAGTTTCCGGCCAAAATTAACGTTGCTGCATTCGATTTCAAAAAACAACGCGGCTTTAACGTTGGGCAACAAAAGCTTGATAACGAAAAAGAAGTCAGCATGAACTCAAATATTCTCAAAGAAGCAATGGAAAAATGGGCTAAAGAATCGCCTAAGAGAAAATTGTGGGCTGGCAGATTTGAATATCCAATCGACGTTCAAAAAATGACGACACCATTTGGTGAAATTCGTATGACTCCTGAATGTGGTAGATACATGCACAAGGGTATCGATTTGATTAACCAACCAAAATGCGTTGTATGGGCAAGCCAACATGGAAAAGTAATTATTAAAGATCGTTACACGATGACCGGGAATACCATTGTTATCGATCATGGGTTAAGTGTTTTCACGGTCTACGCTCATCTTGAAGATTTTGCTGATATTAACGTTGGTGACATGGTCAAAAAAGGTAACCCTGTTGGTCGCCTTGGCAAGACCGGTTATGCAAGCGGTTATCACTTACATTGGGAACTTCGTGTCAATACAACACCGGTTGACCCAACTGAATGGACGACAAAAGTTTTTTAAATAAAGTTTTTTAAATCATGAGAAAAGAAACAGGTTTGTTTATATCGATATCAAAGTTTATAACGACTCTTGGCAATGGTTTTTTGTTGCTAACAAGTTTTTTCGCACTTCGTGTGCTGAGTAATTATAGCTTTTCAGGTGTACTCTTTCTCAGCCTGTTTCTTCTTCTTTTTCTTATCGCCATAACCTGCTTTTGCAGATTGAGCACACGTCGATATGCGCGCATTACTCGTAATACTATCGCAAGTCTTTATACCGTAATTTTTGTATCGTTATGTACCATTTTTATCATGGGCTGGCGCAACCATGGCTTTCATACAACGAGTGCTCTTATTTTTTCTTCTTTACAAGAGTCAAGCACACTTCTTGGTCATGATATGCCCAATACCAAAAATTATCCAAGCAAAAAAACGCTGTTTATCGCGAATATGTCGCTGACGCTCCAAGAACTGCTCCATAAAGATAGTTATCGTATCGAAACGACCAAACTTTTGAACTATTCAGTCAGCGCGTTTCATTATCCAACACTTCGTTACTTGTTCCAAGAAATTTTCTTGGCAAGACCATATGCTTTTATCGCCCATACCGAAGAGCCCCATATTATCGACTGTGGAAGCAATATCGGTCTTTCTGTTTTATTTTTTAAAACGTTATATCCCAAGTCTTCGATTATAGCATTTGAAGCTGATTCTAAAACCTATGAACTTTTACATCAAAATATTGTACAAAATAAGCTAGAAAACGTAACGGCTCTTAATAAAGCAGTCAGTGAGAGTGATGCGCCATTAACATTAAAAGAACAACAAACGGTCCAAGCAACGACGCTTTCGAAATATATCGACAAACCGGTCGATTTTTTAAAAATGGATATACATGGCGCAGAACTTGGAGTTATACGAGAACTTGCGCATCGACGTAAACTATCGTTAATACAAGAGATGGTTATTAACTATCACCATCATATAGATAAGCAAGACCAGCTTGCTGAGCTTTTAAAAATTTTAGAACTTCATGGCTTTGGCTATCAAATCAGTGCTTGTTTACGACTGCCATCAGAAAAAAATATCGTTCAAGATATCCTGATCTACGTTTATAAAAAAATAAACTAACGTGACTAACTTATCCTGCAATAACCGTTAATAAGTCTTCGAGCGAAATAATTCCCTGCTGTACTTTTTCTATGCCATCTTGCAGTAAGAGCTTCATGCCGTTATTAATAGCATATAAGCGAATTTTTTCGGTCGATTCTTTATTCATAATCAGTTCACGCACGTGATCATCGATAGATAATAATTCGAAAATCCCAACACGACCACGATATCCCAAGTTAAAACAACGCGGGCAGCCAACTGGTTTAAATATTGCTTCACAGGTCAGACCATGTCGTGCCAAAAGATCTTGGGTTCCCGTATCAAGATCAATCTGTTGTTTACAGGAAGAACAGAGCTTGCGTACCAAACGTTGGGCAAGCACGCCCGATAAAGAAGCATTTATTAAAAATGGTTCGACACCCATCTCAATCAGTCGCGTAATTGCGCTCGGTGCATCGTTGGTATGTAACGTGCTTAATACCAGATGTCCCGTTAAAGAAGATTCTATAGCAATTTGCGCCGTAATTTTGTCTCGTATTTCACCGATCATGATTACGTCAGGGTCTTGTCGAAGCAGCGCTCGCAAGCCGGTCTCAAACGTAAACCCTGCTTTGATATTAATTTGGCTTTGCGTAATGCCGGGCAAATCATATTCAACGGGATCTTCCATTGTTACAATATTACGTTCAGGGCTATTAAGTTGGGATAATATTGCATACAGTGTTGTCGTTTTACCAGAGCCAGTCGGTCCTGTTACTAAAAAAAAGCCATGCGGTTGATTGATCAGTTCGTGAATTCTTCGTGATACGATTTCGTTAAACCCTAATGTTTCAAGATCAAGAAGATTGTGAGACCGGTCAAGAATTCTGATCACCATCTTTTCGCCATAAATAGACGGAAAAGTCGAAACACGAAAATCAATAAGTCCCATTCTGTCTTTATTGGTATTTTTATCTTCGCATCCGTTATCTCCATCGTGTACAAAAATTTTAAACTTCCCATCCTGTGGGATACGGCGCTCGGCAATATCAAGATTGGCTAAAATTTTTAAACGAGAAAGAACGGTATTTTTTTGTTCGCCTTCAATAAGACATTGATCGTATAAAACACCATCAATGCGATAACGGACAACCATCGAAGTTTCGTCTGGTTGTAAGTGAATATCTGATGCACGTATATGTATTGCTTGATAGAGTAAAAGATCAATCATAAAAACGACAGGATCTTCAACAATATTACGTCTGAGCTTTTCAGCCTGGCTGAAGAGTGTGTAAATCGAGTCTTTATAAGTCCCCCCACTATTCATGGCTTATCCTAATTTATATCCAACAAGAAAGCCGACAACAGAGGCAATAAAGAGTAATAAATTACTTCGAACCCATGCAAAAAACAGATTTAACGTCGAATTAAAATCACTTGATGAACTTAACCCAAGCATTGTTTTTATTGTTGCCCAGTCAATAACTAAGAGCTGAGAAAATTCCATAGCTTTAATAATAAAAGCTGCAACAAATAAACAGACAAAAATAAACTTAAAGTATTTTTTAAACAGATATCCGATCGCAAGACTCAGGCCAAAATAAACAGCAGCTTGCACCGCTTCAGACGATGAACCACCAATGCTTTCAGTCCATTTTTTTAGATCAAGTTCTTGCCAATTCTTTTTTACGCTCTCAAGAAATGAGTTCGCATACTCTCCTACTGCCATATTATTCTCCCTCTTTCAAAAAAAATCTTTCAAAACAACCTAACCAAGCTCTTTATTCTTTATGATCGTATCATAGTTTACGTAAAAAACGCTAGAATAAACACAAAAAAGAAAGGCCACACTTTTCGTATGGCCTTTCTTTTAATCTGCTGATTAATATATTTAGTTAGATAACTAAATCTTTTAATCTTTTGCCTGGTTTGAATTTAGGAACTTTTTTAGCAGCAATTTTCATTTTTGCGCCTGTTGCTGGGTTAATACCAACACGTTCTTTTCTGCGCATAACTGAGTATGTGCCGAAACCAGTCAAGACAACAGTCTTGCCTTTTTTCAATGATTGTTCGATTGTCTTGATAAATGATTCAAGAGCACTCTTACAAGCAGTTTTTGGCAACTTTGTATCTTTTGCCATTTGTTCAATCAAAGCAGCTTTATTCATAGAAATCTCCTCGTCCTAAGATCAGGTTTACACCAAACATAAAACAACCCAAGTCAACACAAACTAAATCACACATTCTTATCACAGGATTGTTCATCAAATAAATTTTGTCAAGTATTCTGTTCTAAATTTTTATCACTGGGTCACTTTTACCGGAATTATCAAAAATCATAAGGGCGTCTTTATCACCCATTAAAAACTAAATAATTTCAATATATGCATGCACAAAAGATTTTTTACATAAAAACAAAAAATTGAAATTAAAATTTATTGTTTTAAAAAAAAGATGGCTTGCAACCATAAAATCTAGATGCTTATAAATTTTTGCTTGTTTGTTGGATCGCCAGTGATTTTTTTTAAAAACTTTGCCAGTCGTCCCTCGATAAGCTCGGATGACCGGCTTTAGAGCGTAGTCCGACTTCGCCTAAAGGCTACGCCGGACAGTCTTCGCTATTTAGCTGGCGCAGCCAGGCGTAGCTCCATAGGAGCGAAGACTGGTGCCGAGAGCCGGACTCGAACCGGCACAGGTTTACACCCGAAGGATTTTAAGTCCTTTGCGTCTACCATTTCGCCACCTCGGCACATATTACGAATATTTCAGAGAAAGATTCTATGTTAATAAAAAATAACATAGTGCACAGCCCTACTACGCCCTATGGGCCTCGAAGGGCATACTTCGCTTAAAGTTTAAATTGGCGAAGTATGGAGGCGGCACCCGGAATCGAACCGGGGATGAAGGTTTTGCAGACCTCTGCCTTACCACTTGGCTATGCCGCCGAATATGCATGTAAAAGAACTTTTTGTCAAATCAAAGTTGCTTCAAGGTTTACTGGTCCCGCACTTGTAATGGTCAAATTCACAAAAGTCCCGATAAGATCGTCACCGCCTGCAAATAAAACCCGTACGTTCCCCTCAGTTCTTGCTAAAAGTTTATCATTTGTGAGCCGTTTTTCAACTAAAGCCTGCAAAGTTTTACCAATATTTCGTGAATTTTGCTCCAGGCATATCTCGATTTGTCTTTTCTGGAGTGCTTCTAAACGTTTTGATTTTTCTTCAGGAGAGCACGTATCTTCCATTTTAAAAGCTTTGGTATATTTTCGCGGCGAATAAATAAACGAGTAAATAATATCAAACTTAACCTGTTCCATAATATCTCGCGTTGCTTGATAATCTTGCTCGGTTTCGCCCGGAAAGCCTACAATAATATCAGTCGATAGTGTCGCATTAGGTAACAGTTCTTTAACCCAGGCAATTTTTGCGAGATATTCTGATGCCGTATAATTTCGATTCATAAGATTTAAAATTTTATCTGATCCTGACTGTAATGGAAAATGCACATAGCCCGTTAATTTCGGCCGATATGCTGCCATGACTTCAAATAATTCTTTGGTCATATCTTGAGGATGCGGGCTGATATAGCGTACCCAAAAATCTCCTGAAATATGGGCAATATTACGTAATAATTCAGGAAACATCGCTCCACTTACTGGATCTTTATATGAATTAACGTTTTGTCCAACAAGATTAATTTCTTTTGCCCCATTTGAAACATCGTGCGTTATGCGCTCAAGAATCTCAGACATGTTATAACTTACTTCGCGACCACGGGTAAAGGGGACAATACAGTAGGTACAGTATTTGTTACAACCGGTCATAATATTAATAAAAGACCGTTTGAGCTCTGGCGTTTTTTGTAAGCTTTTTTCTTCTTGTTTTTTATCCTGCACACGTTTTTTAAAGCTTAAGCCACTGACTAAATTTGTCGTTAATAAATTTTTACGTTGCACAATAGACTTAATATCTCGATCTTGAGAACTTTCTAGAAAAGCCTGAGGGTTATTTTCATATAATTGTCTTTTTGTTTCAAGTCCGACAATCATATCTGAAAGATAGGCCAGTAACGCAGGAATTTCTTCGCGCGCACCATAAACAAAATTTATTTGTTTAAACCGTTTATAAAACTCGTTTTTTCGATAACTTGCAACACACCCAATAACGCCAAGCTTTATATACGGCTTAGTTTGTTTGAGTTCGCCCAATTCACCCAAATAAGAAAAAAGCTTGTGCTCAGCTTTTTCTCGTACTGCACACGTATTAACAATAATAACGTCAGCATCTTTTTCTGCCTGGACAGGGGAACACCCTACTTCAGTAAGATATTTTGCTATGCTTTCTGAATCGGCAACGTTTGCCTGGCAGCCATAGGTTCGAATAAAATAATTGACCAATTGATATCCCCTCTATTCTGTATTCTATAATTCTCAAGTAATTCTCAAGAGCATCTAGTATAGACCAACCAGCAAATCGCTCAAGCTCAAGTAAAAACAGGCCAAAAATAACTTTTTCCCTTTGTCAGAAGGGGGAAAAACGGGTAGAATAATGAAAAATTGTAAAAGTTGCGTCAGGAGCATAAATACGAAAGATCCCTATGGCAATACAAGCAGGACTGGTCGGACTTCCAAATGTTGGCAAATCAACCCTTTTTAATGCGTTAACCAAATCAAGTATTCCCGCAGAAAACTACCCTTTTTGCACAGTCGACCCGAATATAGCCATTACGTATGTTCCAGACGAAAGACTCCCAAAACTTGCTACAATATTTAAATCTCAAAAAGAACTTCCGGTATCAGTAAAATTTGTTGATATTGCAGGACTGGTTAAAGGCGCTGCTCAAGGCGAAGGCTTAGGGAATCAATTTTTGGGTCACATTATGGAAGTCGATTTGATATTACACGTCTTACGTTGCTTTGATAACGATAATATTACGCACGTAAGTAATAAAATAGACCCCATTAACGATTTTGATGTTATCTATGCAGAGCTTATGTTAAAAGATTTAGACTCAGTCGAAAAACGTCTTGATCGTCTACCAAGTTATATAAAAAAAGAGTCTATACCTCAAAAAATTAAAGAACTTGAAGCAGAAAAAAAATACTTAGAACTTATTAGAGACGAATTAAATAAGGGCAATATTTCTGCCGTACAAAAATTGGTACAGTTAGCTCGTGATGAAAAAGTACTGCTTATTCCATTGCTCTCCGGTAAAAACTTTTTGGTCATCGCAAACCTTTCAGAAGATGATTATGTTGGCAAAGAATACGAGAAAAACCCACACTACCAAGCGTTAATTAAACATTTTGGTAACGATAAAGTAATTCCCGTATCGGCAAAAATCGAATCTGAGCTTGCCCAGATGCCTGATGAAGAATCTCGCGAAATGATGGAGTCTCTTGGGATCACGGAAAAAGGCTTAAACAATATTATCACCAAAGCATATATAAATTTGGGTTTAATTACGTTTTTTACGTGTGGCCCCAAAGAAGCGCATGCCTGGAGTATCAAAAAAAATACCAAAGTCCCTCAAGCCGCGGGCGAAATTCACTCTGATCTTGAACGCGGTTTTATTTGCGCTGAAGTATATAACTGTCAGGATCTTTTTGCTGCAGGAAGCGAACAGCAACTGAAATTATTGGGAAAACTTCGTACCGAGGGCAAAGACTATATCGTACAAGACGGCGATCTCTTGAATATTAAATTTAACGTATAACTTTTCGATAGTTTGAAACCTCTTTCTTTCTTTTGATATAATTTTGGAGATATTCGAAATATTATCTAAAAAAAGAAAGTAGGTTTTTCATGATTCACCACAAAAGATTATTGTATCTCGTATGTCTTATGTGCATACTGTTCTCACAGTCGTGTACTGCAAATGTAATACAATTAACTAATGCACTCACAACGCTTCAAGAAAAATTGAGGGACCTCCAAGCACAGCTTTCAGTCAACCCAGAACCACGTGAGGGCAAAGCTGTTTCACGAGATCAATTTTTTAAAGATATCACAGGTTTTGATGAACTTTTTTTCACGCTATTGTGTAAAACAGCAACATACCAAATACAGTTCCTCCCAATTTATTTTGAATTAAATCATCATTATTTACCGTTATCTGATGGTAAAAAGTGGGGGAAAGAAAAGGAATTCACTGCTCACGATTGGGATACATTTCGAAACGAGTGTTTCGCCAAATTCTTTGATCCAGGCGAAGACAAAAAAGATCCTGAAAAAGATATACCGCATAAAATAAAAAAACTTAAAGCTGAAAATGGCGCATTGATTGAAACCGGAGAAAGATACCAAGCAGGACGATTCTATGAATTTTCTCTAGAGTATCTTGATAAAAAAGTTAAAGAAAAAGAAGTTAAAGAGGGTAAAATTGCAGCACAGGGAACGTTTAATATCATTCAACGCGGCCATGATCCTGCTTACAAATTAACTACGTTTGTAGACACTGGATCTTTGCAAGCAAAAATTGAAAATCGTGGCGCTGTATTTCAAGTTGCATCACAATTCAATGGATATGAGGCTACGGGCGTTTATTCTCCTGAAGCAGCCGGCATTACTTCTTTCACAAGTGATCTAACACAGGGACCTGTTGCCTCTATTTCGGCAACTCCAGGTACCATTCAAAGAATTGATTATGTTTTTTATAACAAAACAACAGACCCTGTTTCTTGGCGTCAAACAAAAAATAAGCAAATTGAACTGCTTGATAAAACGCCTTTAAAAGTTACTCATGGCTATGTTGATTTAAACCAAAGTAATCCTGATTTAACTGAGCAAGATTATAAAAACATCAAAATTGGTTTTCAAAAAGATACCCAAGTGACGTTTGGACTCATGAACGGTAAGAGTAATATGCACATTCCAATTAATGACCCTCAACAAATCATCCATCAAGTTTTCACAGCAGCCGTTAACTGCGGAAATACGAGTGGTGCAACAAATGTGGAAATTTATAAAGGATCTAACGGAGATGCAGCACAAAAAACAGCAATAAAAACAGCTCAACGTATTCTTGATGCTGCTTATGAGGGAACAATCAAAGTCGCTTATGCCTTTGGCAAGAAAAAAGTATTCTTAACGCTTATTGGCGGCGGGGCATTCCAAAATCAGCTGTCATGGATTTTGGGTGCCATCAACAAGAATATCCCATTCATTAAAGCAAAAGGGTTAGAAGTTTATCTTGTTATTTTTTCAGCTACTAGCGGACTCAACCCTACTTTTATTGATCAGTTACAAACAGAGATGCCTACTTTATTAAAAATGGTCGCTGAGACAGGGGGAACTTACTCATTGCATTATATTGATAATTCTGACAAGCCAGAAAAGAAAATATTAAAAACTGAGCAAGATATTAAAGATGTCCAGGAAGTAGTAGCGTAAAAAATTAAACCAAGGGTCTCTTGCTGTAATGTATAAAAAATATAGCTAGATTTTATCTTGCAGCGATTCCCATTCACTCGTTGCTTCTTGTAATTGCTGCTGCAATTTTTTAATACGAGCCTGGGCTTCAAGATACGCGGTTGACCCAAAATCTAACGCTTCAAAGCCTGCGTTTAACGTCGCAAGCTCTTGTTCATAGCGCTTAATTTTGCCCTCAAGGCTTGAAATCTTTTTTTTCATTTCATACGCTTCACGACCCGTAAGTTTCGGTTGATGTGAAGCTGTATGTACACCAGCTTTATCTGGTTTTGGAGCTTGCATAGCCTGAGGCTTTGTAGCAATACTTGCAGGAGCTGATGCTACTGGACTCGCGTTACCGCCGTTTTCGATAATATTTTTTTGGTATAAATATGATTCGTAATTGCCAACATAGCCACGCACACCATTAGGTGTTAACTCAAGAATACGCGTTGCTAAATCATCAAGAAATGTACGATCGTGAGAAACGAAGATAATCGTACCTGGATAACTTTGTAATGCCTTGAGCAAGATTTCTTTAGATTCAAGATCAAGATGGTTAGTCGGTTCGTCAAGAATCAAGACATTGGCATTAGCAAGAAATACTTTTACCATGGCAACACGGTTTTTTTCGCCACCACTTAAGACGCTAATTTTTTTCTTAACATCATCACCAGGAAACAAAAAAGCGCCCAAAAGAGCACGCGCTTGTTGGCTCGCTTCGCTGGTTTTGCATGAAGCTTCAACTTCTTCAAGAATGGTCTTGTTATGATCAAGTGATCGTTCTTGGTCTTGTTCAAAGAATGCCGTTGTTACGTTATGACCAAACTCAAAGGATCCTGTTTCAACCGGATACTTACCCATGAGAACATTTAATAACGTCGTTTTACCAACACCATTGGCAGCAACAAGAGCAACTTTGTCATCACGGTTAACTTCAAACGTAGCGTTTTTAAAGATAGTATGACCTTCAAAAGTCTTTGATAGATTTTCGGCATGTAAGACGATTTTGCCCGGACGTTGTACGGAAGAAAATTTCAGCCTCATGACCGGTGGTTTTGGTTCAATTTCAACAAGTTCAATCTTATCAAGCTGCTTCATCATACTTTGAGCCTGGGCCGCACGACTCGCGCTTGCTCGAAATTTTGCAATGATCATCGTTTTTTGTTTTATTTCTTTTTGCTGTTCGACATAGGCTTTTTCAACTAACTCTTTGTCGCGCTCTTTTTGGGCAAGATATTGCGAATAATTACCACGATACATCTTACCTTTGCCTCGACTGAGTGCAAAAATGAAATCGCATACGTGATCGAGAAAAAATCGATCGTGAGAAACTAAAAGAAAGCTAAATGTCGCATTTTTTAAGAACTCTACAAACCAATCTTTGGCAACGATATCAAGATGGTTTGTTGGTTCGTCGAATAGATATAAATCAGCTTTAGTTAATAATAGTTTTGCAAGAACCAAGCGCATTTTCCAACCAACGCTCAGTTGGTTAACCGGCGTATCCCAACGCTCAGGGCCAAGTCCTAAGCCTGACAGAACTTTTTTGGTTTCAACCAACAGAATTCCGGTGTCAGTTTGTGCCAACTCTTCTTGCAATTCAGCATACCGTTCAAGTTTATGTTCGTCAGATTTATCAGTCACGGGATCGTGAAAATAGTTTTCAAGTTCTGCAAGTTCTGCCTGAGCTTTTTGAATCGAATCAAAGACAGAAAATGCTTCTTCAAGGATCGATTTATTTGACAATAAAACAACTTCTTGCGGCATGTAGGCTAATTTTTTGCCTTTTTCAAGTTCAATAATACCACTATCAAGCGTTTGCATACCGGCAATCACTTTAATTAATGTTGATTTACCAGCACCATTACGGCCAACTAAACCAATTTTTTGTCCTGGTTGCACACTCAATGAAATATTATCAAATAGGGCACGCGTTCCAAATGACAAACATAAATCTTTAGCTAATAACATTTCCAACCCATTCGCACATGTTTAAAACAATATCTTGCTATCATAGCAGTGGTATCGGTTTTTTGCAAAATCCTGCTACTTTATTATCTGAATTATCTGATTAAACCGTAATTTGACGCTTTTTTAGGCTTTTTTGGGATAAAACAATATGATGTTTTTGCGCGATACCTGTTTTATAGAGTAGGTGATAGAAAAAGTCTCGATCTGGCGATTTGATCACTGCTTGCTCATGAGCTTCGGCAAGTGCGACGGGATAGCCAAACCCTTTTGCAGCTTGATCAAAACAGATAGAACTTATAAGTTCAAGCGCATTTTCTTGGTCAAGAACCCATTTTGGAAGCTCGATACGAACAATTTCTTTGCCAATATTTAAATAAAAAAAACAGGGTTTGAGATGCTCAGGATAATATTCTACGATTTTTGCGTTACTAAAAAATATGGTCGACCGAAAACCGTGTGGCAAAATCTCGTGTAATACATTACTGTCGCTTAATATATCGATATCTTCACAGGGAAACTTTTGATATTTTATGTCACATCCAAACGTATCAGTTGACCCTTTTGCACATATACCAATCTTGATAAGATGCACAAGCTCTTTACTCTTTGGTAAGCTCACATAACTGGCACAGAGAATCTTTTTTGCATAAAACTGATTAAGCAACTGCATATATGTTTTTAAAAAGAGATCGCGAACTTCAGGTGGTTTTGCTTCAAGATGCCAAAAAATCAGGCTCCCATCAAAAAGACAGAGATACGGCGTCTTTGGATCATCTTGAATTACAGAGACTGATTTTTCAAATGCTATTTCAAGCTCTAATGCTTCACGCTTTAAATCGACAAGATCAACTGAAAACCCCTGACCATCAGCATCTTGTGAAACATCTTCAGGGATACAGACTCGAGGATCTGAAAAGAGTGTTGCTTTGCTTTTTTCACCATAATGTAACAAACACCCGCCAGCATTGAGTAAAAAACAACTGATCCCAGAAATGTGCCGATCGGGGTAAACCTGAGACCCATCGACTGCTAAAACCGTATATTCAGGAATTGTTTTTGTTACTTCACATATATCAGTAAGCTTATCTTGCCAACGGGCAAGCGAAAAAGAAGCACGTGCAAGATCAATACGTTTTTCAAATAACGGATTATTCACCATATCATGCCACATCGCACGAGAAATATTTTCATGATGGTCTTGTTGGAAAAAAATTTTTTCTGACAAACTTTCGATATCTTTTGCAACTTTATCGCGATTTAACATGAGACGGGCTCTTTTTCTTATAAAGATAAAATTGGGTTGAAAAAATAAGTACTGTCCCTATATTACGTAGCGCACTAAATATTGTCTGAATGGGCAATTGGGCAAGATATGCTGTTGTTAATTCTAAAAAAGCTGCCAAACCCATAAATACTACAAACATGAAACTAAAACCTTGTACACTTTTTGTTCGATAAATAAGTAACATTTGGGGTATTTGATTGACCGTCGTAAAAAAAATATTTGCCCAGCCGCATAGTGACCCAATACCGTACGGATCTTGAACGGCAAATGGATAAATAAAAAATGTTGCGGCAAAATTAAGCCCGAAGAGAAAGCCTATCGAACGGCCTGCTTTACTGGTGTCATAATATAAACGCTGCAAAATCATGATAATAATGGCAAGAGCAGCCAATGCTGGTAAAAACTTATAAACAAACGGTAAATTGCGACAATATGCATAAAACAAAAACGTCGCATAGGCATTTAAATAACCAAATAAAAATAGGTCACTGACGCCTGTTCCCGATTTGCGCTGATAGTTGGTCCAAATTTGTGGGATAAAACTTAGAAAATAAAATATTTGTGCCGCCCACATTCCAGAAATAATATAATAATCAATAATATTCACGCGTAAATCTCCAAAGTAATTAAATAATATTTAAACAAAACAATACTATAAACCAATCACGTAAAAATATAAAACCCCCTGTAAAAACAGGAGGTTTTAAAAAAATTATATAAAAAATATGTATCGAGTTCAAATATCTCACGCTTTTGCTGCTAAACTATCAACATAGGCTGTTGCAACTCTTTTAAAAACTTCGTTAATAAAGTCTTCGCTTACACCAAGAGTATTTTTTTCTTGTAAAAATTGTCGGTATAATTCATCGAATAATTGATGATATTCTTGAGGCGTTTGGTCTTTATAGAGCGGCCAATTTTCAACAACATCATAAAAATATACAACTTTTTGTGATGGGGTATCAAGATATTCAGCACAGGTACTCAACATAAGATCTGTCAAAAAAGCAGCAATAAAACCAAATGTTAACTTATCAAAGGTTTCGTTTCCGATTAATTCTATATTCTCTTCTTTGACGTAAAACACCGTACCAAGATATGCACCAATCATGCATGATTGCTTTAACGATGTTATAATTTTGCTCAGTACCGGTGAAATGCCCATAGATTGTTTACCAAGAATGCCCAATTTCGATGCAATAAACTCATAGTTGTTAGGGCTTTTATTGCTTTCGTTATTCGTACTATCCTGCACACTCGCTTGAGTGTTTTCTGTTTTTTCTCCCGTAAAATTATCAGCATGCGCATGTACGTAAAGAGCGATAAAAAATCCTGAAAATAATATGATTTTGCGAATAACCATAAGACCCCTTTTATAATTACTCTTGTATAATTACTCTTGTGTTTGCTGTACTAAGAGAAAACTATGAACACATGCTGCTGCAACTCGTGTAAAAATTTCGTTAATAAAATCTTCACTCACGTCAACGTGATTATTATTCTTGAGATATTGCTGATATAGTTCATCAAAAATTTGATGGAACTCTTCAGGAGTTTCTGTTTTATATGCTGGCCAGTTTGCAATAACATCATGAAAACGGCTCGCTTTGTTTTGATAGGTGTCCAAATATTCAGCACAGGTACTTAAAAAAAGTTTTGTTAGTAGAGAACCTACCAAACCCAGACATAACATATCAACATCTTGGTTACCACTTAATTCCAATTCTTCGTGTTCAAGAAAAAAAACGGCTTCAATATAGGCACCAATCATGCATGGATAGGTTAACGATGTTAAAATTTTGCTGAGTACTAACGAAATACTTTCTTGCTGATTACCAAGAATCCCCAACTTTGATGCAATAAATTCATACTTATTAAGCCCTCGATGGTCAGGATCATAAGCATTTTGAAATATTTCACCATCATCCTGATCTACAAGATTCATGCAAGCATGAGAATCTATCTGAACAATAACAAGAAATCCTACGAGTAATAAGCATATTGTGCGATTCATAACAAACACCGGTCACGCTGTTTGTTCAGGCACCAAAGATTCTATATATCCTACTGCAACTTTTTTAAGAATTTCACGGGCAAAAACATTGCTTATAGTAAGCGTTTGTCCACTATTTAAATATTCCATATGCAGACCTTCAAATAATGAACAAAACTGATCAGGTGTTCCTGTTTTATACGATGGCCAATTTATAATAAAATCATTAAGCTTGGCGACAGTTTGATCTGATTTATCGAGATAATTACCTAAGCTATCAAAAAGAAAATACGTCGCTGCTGATACAAAACCACCCAAGACGATTTGTCCTGGTGCGCTTAAATCGAATGGAAAGCCATCTTCTTTTGCCGCTTCAAGAAGTGCCAAATACGAAGCGACCATGCCGGGATATTTTAACGACATACACACTCTGCTCATAACTGCGCGCAAATTTCCTGATTCGCTCCCGATAATACCAAGTTTTGATGCAATAAATTCGTATTTATTCAGACTTTTATAATCAAGCTCGTCATCGAGCAATATTTCTTGGGCATTTTCTACTGCTTTAGAAATATCTGGAAGATTTGTACACGCATGCGATTGAAACTGAACAGCGATAAAAAATCCTACGAGCGACAAAAATATTTTGCCCTTCATAACACTCTCCTCTTCTTTTTATCCCACGTTATCTCAACATGACTACCAACTCTTTCTTAAATATTTTTATCTTAATCTTATTTCCCATGACAATGCTTATACTTCTTCCCGGAACCGCATGGACATGGATCATTTCTGCCAACTTTTGGAGCTTCTCGTCGTACTTGTACTGGTATTGCTACATCGCCACCAATATTAAGAGATTTTAGTTCTTTTTCTTTATTTTTTTCAATCTCTTGAATTGACGTTTCAGTATATTCATCAGGCTTCATCTTGAAAATACGATTAACAATATCGTTCTTAATCTGTTCCATCATTTTTTCAAATTCATAGAACGATTCTTTTTTGTATTCAATTAATGGGTTTTTTTGGCCATATCCTCGAAGACCGATACCTTCTTTGAGATGATCAATATTTTGTAAGTGTAACTTCCAGGCATGATCGACGGTTTCAAGAAGAATCCATTTTTCAGCTTCAGCAACTAAATCTGGCGACATTTTGCCGCGATAGAGTTCATACTGATAAATAAGAAAGTCTGTTATTGCTTCTTCTAGTTGGGTTGTACGTTTTTGATGAAACTCACCCTGCTCAAAAATAGACCGTCCAAAGCCCGTTATCTGTTCAAGTGCATGAAAGAGATCTTCCATCCCGTCGGGAGTATAATTATCCTGCGGACAGTAAATCGCGACCATTTTGTGAACAACATCGGCAATCATTTCTTTGATTAATATTTGAACGTTTCCAGGATTCTGGTCACCATCCAAAATTTCACGTCTAAAATTATAGATAACCATACGTTGATGATTCAGTACGTCATCATATTCTAAAAGATGTTTACGTAAATCGAAGTTATTTTTTTCAACTTTTTCTTGCGCTTTTTCAATACTACGAGAAATCATGCGATGCTCGATGCTTTCGCCCTTCTTCATACCAATGCGTTCCATAGTTTTTTTCAAGCGCTCACCACCAAAAATACGCATGAGATCATCGTCAAGCGAAAGATAAAACTTTGATGAACCGGGATCACCTTGTCGACCCGATCGGCCACGAAGCTGGTTATCAATACGACGACTTTCATGTCGTTCGGTACCAATAATTCTCAGACCGCCAACATCAAGAACACCTTCTCCCAATTTAATATCGGTCCCTCGTCCAGCCATGTTGGTTGCAATGGTCACACTGCCACGTTCACCGGCAGCTTTGACGATCTCAGCTTCACGCGCATGCTGTTTTGCGTTTAAGACATTATGAGGCACACCTTCGCGTAATAATAAATTACTGATGTATTCAGATGTTTCGATAGCGATAGTACCCACAAGAACAGGTTGCCCACGCAGGTGACAAAATTTTACATCGTCGATAACTGCTTTAAATTTGTCATGTTTATCCAAGAAAACAATATCTGGTTGGTCATCACGGATCATCGGTTTATGAGTCGGAATCGAAATAACCGCAAGTTTATAAATTTTATAAAACTCAGCAGCTTCTGTTGCAGCAGTTCCTGCCATACCGGCAAGTTTTTTATACATTCTAAAGTAGTTTTGAAGCGTTATAGACGCCAATGTTTGATTTTCTCGCTCGACACGTACGCCTTCTTTGGCTTCTAACGCTTGATGCAGCCCGTCACTATAGCGACGACCTGCTAAAATACGACCGGTAAATTCGTCGACAATTAAGACTTCTTCGTCGCGTACGACATAATCAACGTCTTTTTTAAACAGTGTATGAGCACGTAACGCTTGCGTCAGATGATGCAAAATCAAAATATTTTCAGGTGCATATAAATTATCGACATGAACTGCTTGTTCGAGTTTATCGTTACCCGATTCGGTCAAGTGTACCGATCGGGCTTTTTCGTCGATTTCGTAATCTTCTTTATCTTGTTTACTTAATCCTAAAATAGCTTTATTTGCTATTTTATACAGATCGCTGCCCTTTTCGCTTGCACCAGAAATAATTAATGGGGTACGCGCTTCGTCGATTAAAATAGAGTCAACTTCGTCGATAATTGCATAGTTTAAGTCTCGCTGAACATAATCACTCAAATCAAACTTCATGTTATCGCGTAAATAATCGAACCCGTATTCGTTATTCGTCCCGTAGGTTATGTCAGCAGCATATGCTTTTTTTCGCTCTGCATCTTCAAGATGATTTTGAATAATCCCAACATCAAGACCTAAAAACTTATAAATCGTCCCCATCCACTCAGCATCGCGCTTTACCAAATAATCGTTGACGGTAACTAAATGCACACCTTTACCCTCAAGAGCATTAAGATAAATTGGTAGCGTCGAAACAAGCGTCTTGCCCTCACCCGTTTTCATTTCAGAAATTTTGCCTTCATGTAGCGTAATACCCCCAATTAACTGTACATCAAAATGGCGCATATTTAACGTTCGTTTAGATGTTTCTCTAACTACTGCAAAGGCTTCGGGTAAAAGACTATCAAGCGTTGCCCCCTGAGCGATTCTTTCTCTAAAAATATTTGTTTTTGCTACAAGATCAGCATCTGATAGTACACTAATTTCTGCTTCAAGTTCGTTAATTCTTTGAACCAATGGCTGCATACGTCGGATATCACGTTCGTTTTTTGTTCCGAAAATTTTCGCAAGTATCTGGGCTATCATAATTTTTTAAACCTTCAAAAATCTATTTTTATCCAAAACACACGGGTACAACTTACCATAAATATTAAATCTAATAAAAGGTTTCTCCTAAAACAATCATATATAAGCATGCTCTTTCATGCTTATATGGCTAAAATATTATCTAAGATTTACCAATAAATTAAAAATTTAATTTCACTTTTCTTTACAAATCAAGTTTCTTATCATAATTTTTATGAGATAGACACTCTGTACTCTCAGAAAAATTAAAGAATTTAGACCCAGCCCAAGCAGGATTTCTTATGCAAGAACCACAAAATAGCTCTTCACCAGCATCTCATAAAGAAAAAATCGAACACATCGGCAAAGTATTGCGCGTAAGCGGTACGGTGGTAGACGTTCAATTTAAAGAAAATGAAATCCCAGAAATTCTTAATCGTGTTTATATTATTGTCCCAAACGCTTCAAATATTAGCTTAGAAGTCGCTCAGCATCTTGGCGATCATATTGTGCGCTGCATCGCCCTTGAAAGCCTGGGTGGCATAACCCGCGGACTTGATGTTGTTGATACCGGCCAACCAATCAAAGTACCGGTTGGCAAAAACGTTCTTGGGCATATTTTTGATGCTTTAGGAAATACGATCGATGGTTCAACAGAAGAAATCAAAGCACCGATGTGGACGATCTATCGGGAAGCCCCAAGCTTAATTGAACAACGGGTATCAGAAGATATTCTTGATACGGGTATTAAAGTGCTTGATCTTCTTTGTCCATACGTCAAAGGATCAAAAATTGGTCTGTTTGGTGGTGCCGGTGTAGGTAAAACAATTATCGTTCAGGAATTAATTAGAAATATTGCAAAAGAACACGGCGGATATTCTGTATTCGTTGGTATTGGTGAACGAACCCGTGAAGGTAACGAACTTTGGCTTGAAATGAAATCATCAGGCGTTATTGAAAAAACGGCGCTCGTATTTGGCCAAATGGGTGAAATGCCTGGTGCACGATTGCGTGCAGGACTGACGGGCCTGACTATGGCTGAATACTTCAGAGATGAAGAGGGTAAAGACACGCTCTTATTTATCGATAATATTTTTCGCTATGTACAAGCAGGGTCTGAAGTCTCGGCACTTTTAGGTCGTATGCCTTCGGCAGTGGGTTACCAGCCAACGCTCGCCTCAGAAATGGGAATGCTTCAAGAACGCATTACCAGTACTCAAAACGGTTCGATAACATCTATTCAAGCGGTGTATGTCCCTGCTGATGACTATACCGATCCAGCTCCAGCAACAACATTTCAACATCTTGATGCAAGTACGGTGTTATCTCGAAAAATTGCACAAGCCGGTATTTATCCAGCAGTTGACCCTCTTGAGTCGGTATCAAATGGCCTAAAACCCCATATTGTGGGGCAAAAACATTATGATGTCGCTCGTTCGGTACAAAAGATCTTGCAAAAATATCGGGAACTTCAAGATATTATCGCTATTCTTGGCATGGACGAACTTTCAGATAGCGATAAACTTACTGTTAATCGTGCAAAAAAGATTCAAAATTTTCTTTCACAGCCATTTTTTGTTGCAGAACAGCATACAGGTATGCCTGGACGCTTTGTTAAACGAGAAAAAACAGTAGATGACTTTGCCAGAATTATTGCTGGTGAATGTGATGCTTTACCCGCCCAAGCTTTTTATATGGTCGGCACCCTTGAAGAAGCTCTTGAAAAATCCAAAGTAACGATTTAAATCTTATGATTTTAGAAAATTTTGATTTGACCATTATTACCCCAACCAGTATTCAAACTGAAAGAATTCTTTGGGTCGAAATAGAAAGCCCAACGGGGAGTTTTATCGTTGGTTATAACCATAGCCCGCTTATTTCTCTTATCAAAAAACAGGGTTCTTTGACGTATCATCTTGCAAGTAGCCAAGAAAGCGCCCAAGAGACATCCCAAGAGATCTCTATGATCGTCAGTGGGGGGATATTCAGCGTGTCAAAAAATAAAGCAATCGTGCTTTTAGATCAATAGCTTTTAGATCAATAAATAACGAGCCCTGTTTGACTTTGGACCTGCATCTGGTACAATTAACGCTTTCCATAAATATCATAACTCTATGGGAAAGCTAGGTAAGCTTTCTTAACTCAGGCAAGCGCCTGTTTTAAGAAAAGCTTTTTTTAATTTTAAAGGTTTTTTCTATGCACAGACTGGTACGAGCATTATGGGGCGATCTCAAAGGAAACGAATTAAAAAAATTCGCGTTCTTAGCCCTTGGATACTTTTTTCTCATCGGCTCATGGTGGCCCCTGAAAACACTGAAAGACAGTGTTTTTATTAATATCGTTGGGCCCCTTCATCTTCCCGAAGCAAAGCTTGCATCACTCATACTCTTTTTTCCCTTGGTTCTTTTGTATTCTAAGCTTGTTGACTATGTTTCAAAAGAAAAACTGATTTATTGGTTTATTGGCATTTATGGGACCCTTGGCTTAATTTTAGTCTACTTTCTTAACCATGAAACCATTGGCCTTGCAAATGCTACTATTAACCCCCATAGAATTATTGGTTGGGTTTTTTATCTGTTCTCAGAAAGCTATATAACCCTCATGCTTTCGCTCTACCAGTCTTTTATTAACGACGTTACCACACCAGAGTCTGCTCAAAAAGGATACGGGTTAATTATTTTTGGCGCGCAACTTGGCGGATTTTTATTCACACTTTTGGGCAACTATCTCTCCTATGACGCCTCGCTTTATGCCCAACGTGCACCTATTATAGCGTTAATCTCAGTTAGTATGTTCTTCGTTATTGCTTTTATCGTCTACATGCTCGAACATGTTGTTGGGAAAGACCAAATGCAGGGATACGAAGAGTCGGTCAAAAAAACAACGTCTCCTGATAAAACGACAAGCAAAGTTGGCTTTCTTGATGGGTTAAAACTTTTGCTCACCCATTATTATGTCGCTGGAATTTTTGCATTAATATTTTTTCAAGAGTTAATTTCGACACTCATGAGCTTCCAAATGTCGTTATTGGTAAAATCAACTTATGTCGACCCTGGTTTGGTTAATAAATTTTTATTTGATTTTGCGCTTGCTGTCCAAGCAATTGCCTGTCTTTTTGGATTAATTGGCACATCGTTTTTTCAGAGAAAATTTGGGATTCGTTTTTGCCTGATTGCCTATCCAATTTTATTGGGAATATCTATAAGCTCATACATGCTCAGACCATCTCTTGAGACTATTTTTTACGTTATGTTAATAGCAAAAGCACTTAATTACGCATTTAATCAACCAGCAAAAGAAGTTTTATATATCCCAACATCACGCAGTATCAAATACAAATCAAAAGCCTGGATCGATATGTTCGGGTTACGCTTTGCAAAAGCAACTGGTTCAGTAGCAAATCGTATCGTTGGACCAATTGTCTGGCTTACCGGCGGCTTTGCAATCTGTCTGATATTTATCTGGACAATCTGTGGCAGTTTGCTGGGCAAGACTTTTAAAAAAGCGGTCTCAGAAAACAGAATTATCGAATAAGTATTTAAGAAACTATCTATTCTTTTGATGCCAACTTCGATTATAGTAAAAATAAACGAACTTTTTTTCTTATGTTTTATACGGGGGGAATAATCTATGTTATCTCGCATTGCGCGAACACTTTGGGGTGATATATCACGACAAGAGCTTAAAAAATTTGGGCTTTTATCACTTATTTTTTTCTTTATTATCGGCTCATACTGGATGTTAAAAGTAATGAAAAATAGTCTTTTTATGCATCTGGTCGGACCTCAAGGCTTACCATATGCAAAAATGGTCTCTATTGTTTCGTTAATCGTCTTATTACTTTTTTACAACAAACTGATCGATATTTTTGAGAAAACAAAGCTTCTGTATATTATTTCGATTTTTTATGGTTTTTTATATCTTATCATAAGTGTTCTTTTGACCCATCCAACCATTGGTATTGAAAATACAGCTGCAGGAAACGACCGCATACTTGGCTGGGTTATTTATGTCGCCATCGAAAGCTTTGGCTCAATTGTCGTCGCACTCTTTTGGTCATTTGTTGCGACCATTATGGATCCAACATCTGGAAAACGCGGCTACCCGATAATCGTTGCTGGTGCACAGCTTGGTTCAATTTTTACGACATTTTTTCTCATGACACAAACATCACGCTTCGGCGTCCCTCTTTTGATGGCCATGGCTGCGTGCTGCGTTCTTTTAGTACCATTAATGGTCAAAATTTTTCATACGCATCATTATGAAGCCGTTTCAAATGCCGAACAAAAGTATGAAAAAAAGATAGACTCAAAAGATTCAAAAAAATCTACCGGCATGATCGAAGGTCTTCGTTTGATTGGATCTCATACCTATCTTTTAGGTATTTTAGTCGTCTCGACAGCGTATGAAATGATTGGCGTATTATTTGAATTGCAAATGGAATATAGTGCAAAAGCTGCACTTAATTCGCTTGAAAAAGTGACTGAATTTTTAGGCTTTTATGGGCTCATGATGAACGGTATCTCATTCTTGTTTGCCCTTATTGGCACAAGCTTTTTTATGAGAAGATTTGGGTTAACAGCCTGTTTAGTGTTATATCCTATCTTTATTGCCTGCATGGTAAGCTTTTCATGGGTGTTTCCTGGACTTTGGATGTTCTTTACCGCAAGTATTTTGATCAAAGGCTTTGGCTATGCACTCAATAACCCTTGTAAAGAAATTATGTATATTCCAACGAGTAACGATATTAAATTTAAAGCAAAGAGCTGGATTGATGTCCAAGGAAATAGATCTGCAAAAAGTGTTGGCGCTGCAATCGCTGCAATATTTCCTATCGCATCGCAACTCTTACTCTATGGGTCGATTATATCATTGGGTATTATTGGATTCTGGGTACCGATCGCTCTCTTTGTTGGCCGTAAACATCAAAATCTTGTGCAAAACAATCAGATAGTTTCATAACTCAAGTAAATAAATAAGTTGGGGCTGGTATTTTTAATACCAGCCCCAACTTATTTTTATATAAAACAAATTTTACTTAGAACAGCAACGTTTAAACCAAGCGCAAACTGATCCACATCGGTCCCACAAAGCTCCTTTTCCTGGGCCACCAATAATCACCGCAAGACACAGTAACGCTAAATTAAACGGATATTCAAAGCCGCCATTTTGTCCAAAATAACCATTCGACCAATGGACAACAATTACAGCGCCTATCATGACACCCATAGCCAGTAGTGCACCCAGCTCTGCTGCTATACCAAAAAATAAAAGAACCCCACCAATCAGTTCAGCAAATGCTGCAGCATATGCAAGCCATTCTGGCACGCCCATGGTTCCTATCCACGCAACAAAGCCTTCAAGCCCAGGACCACCAAAAAGCCCAAAAACTTTTTGACTGCCATGAAGAATAAATATCGACCCAAGTACTAATCGTACAATAGTTAACGCCAGTGCTTGATTATGTACACCGTTATTATTCATATTTTCCATCGATCTCCCTTTATTTTAGAGATAAAATTTTGAAATATTTGTGACATTTTTGTATATTTTTTCTTGAATTTTTATGCTATCAAAAAATAATATTCAAGCGCTATTTTTTATAAAAAAATTCTAAAAACCTCAGTATTTGCAGGAGATAATTTGTGAATAACACATTACTTGAAATGCTCCAAGAATATTATCCCGACGCTCCTGAAGAGCGTGTATTTAAAGACGATATGATTAATTTTATCAAACAATACGATAATTGCTTCGAACGAACACTCGAGATAGGTCATATTACTGCGTCAGCCTGGCTTTTAAATAAAGATAGGTCTCAGGCGCTCCTTATGCACCATGCCAAGCTTAATAAGTGGTTTCAGCTTGGAGGCCATTGCGATGGGAACCCTAATGTACTTGAAGTAGCCATTAAAGAAGCCCAGGAAGAATCAGGTATTATGGGCATAAAACCGGTAAATCTCGGGATATTTGATATTGATATTCACCTGATTCCAGCAAATAGCCGTGAAAAAGAGCATTATCACTATGATGTTCGTTTTTTACTGGCTGTCACGAGCGATGAACATATCGTACAAAATAGTGAGTCAAAAGCGCTCTCATGGATCGGAAAGAACCCATCAGAGCTGCCAACCGATAATTTATCGGTCGTACGAATGTTTAAGAAGTGGGTCGCTCACGAATAAATTTGTATCTCGTGACAAATGTGATATAATCGAACTTTGGTCAACCTGAAGCACCGCAGGACTTGAGCATTAATATTTGATATGAACCGTAACTTTTGCGTATAACTATTAGTTTAATTTTTAGGAGTAACACTATATGCTTTCTCGTTTACGCCACGCATTGTGGGGCGATCTCACAAAAGAAGAGTTTAAGAAATTTGGGATGTTGTCATTAACATTCCTGTTTATTATTGGTACCTATTGGCTTATGCGCCCACTTAAAGACGCATTGTTCATGAAGATCGTTGGCAAACTCTATATCCCGTATGCCAAAATTGCTTCTTTGTTTGTTCTCGTTCCGCTCATCATGTTGTACTCAAAACTTGTGGACATGGTAGAAAAACACAAACTCTTCTATGTGATCTGCTCAATTTATGGAATACTGTTTGCGAGCATTGCATATTGTCTTGCTGATCCAGTCATGGGATTGTCAAATAACGTACCAAACAAAAACCGTATTCTTGGTTGGGTAATTTATCTTGCCATTGAAAGCTTTGGTTCTTTAGTTGTTGCATTGTTCTGGTCATTCGTTGCAAGCGCAACCGATACCTCAGCTGCAAAACGTGGCTACCCATTGATTATTGCTGGTGCACAAATCGGTTCCATTACCGGACCAACACTTGCAACACAAGCAACTCGTATTGGTCTTCCACAGCTCGCTGTGATTATCGCTGTTGGTATCTTAATTGTACCATTCTTAATTAAAAGCTTTGTAGGCTCATATCCTGCAGCAGCTGCAGAAGGTCACAAAGAAACAAAAAAACCTACCGGAATGACCGAAGGCTTACGTTTATTGTTAGCAAAACCATATCTCCTTGGAATTCTTGGTATTGCGACATTATACGAAGTTATTGGCACAATTCTGGATTACCAAATGAAATTTATCGCTGACGAAACCTATGCTTCAGCTGAACAAGTTGCTGAATTCTTAGGTCTATTCGGACAAAGCGCAAACTTTCTTGCACTTGTTTTCGCGCTTGTTGGAACCAGCTTCTTTATTAGACGTTTTGGCTTGACCTTCTGTCTGGTCATGTTCCCTCTCGCGGTTTCTGTTGTTGTTCTTTACGTATGGTTTAACCCATCACTCTGGGTATTGTTCGGCGCCATGGTTGTTATTAAAGGTTTAAGCTATGCGTTAAATAACCCTTGTAAAGAAATCATGTATATCCCAACCAGCAAAGACGTTAAATTTAAGTCTAAGAGCTGGATCGATGCATTCGGTGGTCGTTCAGCAAAAGCAACCGGTTCAGGTATCAACGCAATGTTTACCCAAATGGTTGATTTAATGTTCTACGGATCATTAATTTCATTAGGTATCGTTGGCTTTTGGATCTTTATCGCACTCTATGTTGGCCGTACCAATGCTCAATTAGTCAAAGAAGGCAAAATCATCGACTAAGATTTCACAAAATTTTTTGCACGAAAAAAGGGCTGGGTAATCCAGCCCTTTTTTTAGGAATAAAAATATGAATTACACTTATTTCTTGGTTATTTTTATTACATGCTGGTCAAACGTATGGGGCATGAAAATTCTATCCCCCAAAAAAGCTCAATTGCCGACGAGTACCGTACCAATACTGGCACTACTCGAAGACCAAGAACATCACGCAAATACAACGAGTAAACAAGATATAGCTCAAGATATATCTGTTGACGATAAAAAAAGTATCGAAGCTCAATCGCCCAAAGCACAATCTATCCCGGTTACTCAAGAGAGCATGACGCTTGCTCTGGGAATCATGGACCTGCAGAAAAAATACTTTGTTGCTTTATCTTCAAAACATAGCTTTGAGAGAGAAACGTTACTTACACAATTACCACAAGCTCTTGATTCAACAGCAAATCTTCTTAAAGCCATGCACCCTACACTCTTTAATCTTGTTTTTATCCCCCCACAAAACTTTATCAATTTTTGTTCACAATCGCTCAGTCAAGATATGATCGCGTTGGCGTACAATATCATGCGCTATCAAACAAAGTTTTTGGCACAATGTGCTCATGAAAATAATGCTCAAGCTTCGTCAGTATTACGCGAATTATACATGACATTACAAACGTGCTATACAAACGCACAACAAGTTAATGGTATTTTTTATTTGCTCTGCACGCCAAGACCTCTCGACAATTTGATTTCGTTATTCTCTATAAAATCCTAAAAACTTTCTCATCTGTTTTTGATATTTTTTTGTTATGCTGAGGCCTCACGTTTGAGCAACAATAAAATTTTTAAAAATATGATGGGTATGATTGAGCATATAAAAGAATCATTCAAAAGTTTTCTCGACACCGGCCTGAATAAACCACAACAAGAAGCTGTCTTGCAAAAAGATGGCGCCCTACTCGTAATCGCGGGCGCAGGCTCAGGCAAAACAAGAGTTATCACATCACGTATAACAAATTTGATTTTGCACGAAAATGTCGAACCGAGATCAATTGTAGCCCTTACGTTTACAAATAAAGCCGCTGGTGAAATGAAAGAACGTATCGTTCGGACATTAGGCACCCACTATCGACTGCCATTTATTGGGACTTTTCACTCATATTGTCTGTTATTATTACGCTCAAATCCCCAATTACTCCCGTTTACGCAATTTTCAATTCTTGATACAGATGATCAGTCCCAGTTATTAAAAAAAATTATTAAACGTAATGCGTTAGCAAAGTATGTTTCGCCATCACAAGTCGCCTATACAATTTCAAACATGAAAAACAAAGCTTTTGGGCCCGTTACTACTGACGAAACATGGACCAATCCTGTTTTTAAAGAAATTTATCTCACCTATGAAGCTGAAAAAGCTCAAGCTCATGCGTTTGATTTTGATGATCTTATTTTGCAAGTACTCTTGCTTTTTAAAAACAACAAAGATTTCGTAACCAATTTTCAGCAACGAATTCGTCATATTCTTGTCGACGAATATCAAGATACCAGTCACGTGCAACACCAGTTACTCAAATACATGACCCTTAACGAAGACAATAAATTTATACTTGATTCAGTATGTGCTGTCGGTGATGAAGATCAATCGATCTATTCATGGCGTGGTGCAACAGTTGCCAACATGCTTAAATTTAAAAGCGACTTCGCTCCCGTTACGACGATTAAAATCGAACAAAATTATCGCTCGGTAAAGCCGATTCTTGATGCAGCTAATAATCTTATCGAGCATAATACGCTACGCAACCCGAAAAACCTATGGTCAGAGCGCACTGCAAGCAATAGAATTTTAGTTGCAACGTGTCGTTCAGGAGAGCAAGAAGCTGATACGATAGCGCAATGTATTACGAGCATACCCAACTCAAAACCACGGCATGATATCGCTATTTTGTATCGTACCCATTTTCAATCGCGTACCATCGAAGAAGCACTTATTCACCATGCTATCCCCTATCGTATTATTGGAGGTATTCGGTTTTACGAACGTAAAGAAATTAAAGACCTGCTCGCGCATTTACGCTTAATCGTAAACCCGTTTGATAAAATTAGCTTAATGCGCATTATTAACTGTCCTAATCGTGGCTTAGGTGAAAAATTTGAAGAACAGTTATTACATGAATGGAGTTTAAACCCATTTTTGAACTTTCAACAGCTACTGACCCATATGCTTAACACACCCGATATGGGCATTACTCCTATGAAACGTGCAGCCGTTCTTGAGTTTTTATCGTTCTTTCAAGATCTTTCACCAAATAATCTGCCAACAAAGCTTATTGATCATATTATTTTACGAACTGAATATTTAAGTTATTTGCGTAATGAATACGATCCAAAAGAAGCTGATACCAAAATCGAAAACGTTAAAGAGTTTGTGCAATCGATTGCAAATTTTGAGCAAAAGCATACCAACCAAAACCAAAATCCCGACATCAACCCGCTTGATCCGTTTGCTGCTTCAGGAATATTAGAATCGTTTTTACATGAAGTAACGCTCTTGCAAGAAAAAGCTAACGAACAAAACAATCTTGATCAAGTTCAAATGATGACATTACACGCTGCTAAAGGGCTTGAATTTGACACAGTTATAATTACTGGGCTAGAAGAAGGGCTCTTACCCAACTCAAAGTCTCTTAATACAACGGACGAGCTTGAAGAAGAACGTCGTCTATTTTACGTCGGCATAACTCGGGCAAAAGAGTTTTTGTTGCTCTTAAACGCAGGCTATCGTAACAGCTTTGGCCAAATCACCGATCAGGCCCCCTCTAGATTTCTATCTGAAATTCCCAAGAAGCTTATACAAACATTAGATGTCGAAAAATTACACAGTTCGCAGGTTAGATCGCACTTTGCGCAATGGCAAGGTGGACAGATGGCAACAAGCATGGTAACTTTTGGGAGTGAACAGGAAAAAACCAGCATTAAAACCAGTACAAACAAGCCGCAAACAAATAAAAAACAGTTTCATGCAAGTTCTCAGGTACATGCTGCTGGAGCAAGTACGATGGGTGGGTTTAAGAAGAACGATTTAGTTCGCCACCAATCATTTGGGTCGGGGATTATCATAAAAATCGAAAAAGCTGATGGCGATAATTATTACATTACGGCGTTATTCAAAACAGGACAGAAAAAAGTTCTTTCAAGCTTCTTGGAAAAACAGTAAAACACTCGCAAGCATCGTGATCATAAGCATGATGCTCAGTTTTTCTTGCGTGTTTCCCAATCCAGAAAACTCAAGCACACAGACACAACAAGATCTTAATGTACCTGAAACCAAGAGCGAAAAACTGGCAAAAATCTTTACCAAATATCGCAGAATTATTATGGGCTGTTACTGTTTGGGATTTCTTTATTTAGATAAGAATCAGACCGTTAAAGATGCTTTAAACGAGCAATTACAACCAAAAAATTTACTCAAAAATTTCGCGTACGAATATTCAACCCATCTTTATGCAACATTTTTTCATGAACTGGGGCACGCTCTGGCCGCAAAAGCACTTGGTAGTGATAGCCCTCTTAACGTTCATATTGGCAGTAATGCTGACAACCCTGGGCAAAAAAGTCTTTTCTCGTGTGCTGGTATTTCGATCGATGGATTAGAACCCTCTCAAGGCATTACTTTTTATGACCAATACTTTGAAGATACAACACGTGTTATAGAAACATTTATGCGACTTGTAAAAGATTATTACGAGACTCATAATCTTCGACCAGATAATCTTTCTCAAGATGAGAAAGAGCTTATCTTTAAAAAAATAAGCTCGAGCCCCGAACTTGCAGCATTAATTCATACAATTAAAGAAAAAAACAAATCGAAAACAGCAATTGTTATGCTTTCAGGCGGCACGTTAAGTATTATTGCGCATGTTTTTATACAGTCACTTCTTAATTATATAAAAAATAGAAAATCGTATGCCCACTCAGTCCAGCAAGCATTAATTCCTGACGCGATTATATGCAATCAATTACTCAATATGTTTTTGCCCTTCATGACAGAACATGGTCTAGGAAGTGATGGGGGAGTGTTTTGGGAATCGATGGGAGTTTCTCCTGAACATATTACTCAGGTAAGTCCCATTTCTCCTTGGATATATCGACTTTCTGAAATAGCACTTTCTCAAAGAACGTCATCGAGAGATGTAGGCCTGCCCAGCAACATAATTATTGGCTGTTTTAATAACGAGTTACGCGGATTTTTACGCCTTAAAGTATAAAAACTTGGCCTGCCCTAACGGGCACCCTTCGAGACGCAAGGCTCCTCAGGGCGAGCGCCAATCAAACAAACGCCATTTTACCTTCGTTATGGGTATACGGGAGTGCTTTATTAAATTCGTCTAAAAATTTATTCGCTTTTTGCATCGTATCAGGCGTCATGCGTTGCTTTGAATCAAAATCTCCAACTTTAAATTTGAGCTGGATAGCAAAAACTTCGCCCGAATAATACAACTGACCTCCAGGCTTAAGCATCTTAGTAATCGACGACTGATGATCGAATTTAATATCTTTTCCAACAACAAGACCATTCGGTAACGTAGTGCCTTTGCCCGGCACAATAAATAACCCTTCATGAGTGTGCGCAATTTCATAGGGACGAGACTGTATTGTAGGAGTTACGCGAAGATAAGGTCCTTTCCAGCGCTCTGGATAGGCAAGATTAAGGCATCCAACCATTGATCCGACAAACTTTTCAACGGTTAAAAAGTCTATCGTCGCATTATCAGGACGAATATCAAGAATGTTACAATCTTTATCGATCTTGGCTAAAATCTGATCGATCTTTACCAAATCTTCTTTGATAATCGATGCAAGAAAATACGGTCTATTATAAAAAATTCGGGCAACAAAAATTAACATTAAAATCGCTAAAAGTGTCGCACTAAAAACGGTAAAATACCGTTGTGCAAAGCGATAAAATGGCGAAAGCTTATGATCTATTTTTCGATCGACATCTTCCATGATTTCATCAAATTTTTTCATATCCTGCCCTTCTCCAAAAAAATATATTCATGAGTTACATGATTAAGAGTACAAAAATTACGTATACAAAGTGAATAGATTTAACGAACTGCCAGAAGAATTCTAACGATATTTGACTTTGTTAATCGATATTATATGCTCCTATGCGTTATAATTACGTTACAAATTTTATTGAAAGATTGATCTATGTTTAAAAAACTTATATTTATTGCAGCAACAGCGATATTTTTTACCCAATCAGTCGTTTACAGCGAAGAGTCTATAAAGCCTGTTGATAGCCCAGCAGCTGGTGCAGCTGATATTTCTGAGATAGAAAAAGCTATAGCATTAGAAGTCGAAAAACTTATAGCTGCGCTTGAAGCAAAAGGATATTCTAAAGACCAGATCCTGAATATGCTCAATACAGAAGATTTAACCTGGCAAGAAGTAGCAAATAATTGTCTTCATAAAGCTTTGATTGTAGCGTTAGTTGCTCTGGCAGTTTGGACAATAAAAGAAGGTAGCTTGGCTTATGCACGTTATAAAGATGCGGAAAGACGCGATGAAGATCTAAGACTTAATCGTGAAATGTGGGAAAGAAGATTCATAAGATATCGCCATGATTTCAACGATGACTTTCCAGGCCAATTATTTCAAGGGAGATAATAAACAATATTTCCCCTGCTGGGTATCCCACGTAACAAAGACGGTATTTTCGTCAATCCAGACAGGATCAAAAATAAACGAGATATCAGTAATATATTTATCGTCGAGTAACTCGTGTATCTGAAATTTACCCATTGATGACTCGTACCAGCGATTAATCTCATATTTTTCTTTGGTCCATTCATATGCCCGATTTTGTAGATTAAATCGAATCGGATGGTCTGAAAATTGCATCCAGAGTGCACAATGTTCTTTATCGCCGGAAATAAATCGAAAGCCATCAGGAATTTTGACAAATTTGCTGGGGACATTTCGAATCTGGTAATCGCCGGTGCACCCAAACGAATTTTTTTCTGCAAAGGTCGAAAAGAGTTCGAATGCAACCGACATATTTAAATTATGAAAACCAACTTGAAAGATACTTTGAATATCAGAAACAAAGGGAGAACCTAAAAGTATTACTTTAACTTTTTTGCCAAAAGTATGTGATGTAAAAAAGTTTTCAAATCTTTTATTATGCTCCCACGCCCCTCGACTCACCGAATGTAACTCATAACTATTTTGATATGCGCCCTTTACTAGAGCTAAACAAGAAATAGCCCATGCACATAGAATTAAAAACTTTGTATATTTTTTATGTGTATCACGAGAAAGTAAGTATATTCCCACGACAATCATGACGATAAAAAATGGGTACGCCAGATTAATATACCGTGAACAGGGGTAGGCAAGAATTCCAGGCCAGAGTCCACAACAAAGTCCAAACGTAAGCCAAACTAAAAGCTTTTTGTGTTCACGATAGGCGATCAAGAAAAAAAACAGGAAAAATACCCCAAGCCCATAAATCAAGATTTTCTCGAACAACGTTGACGCTGGTAATTCAAAGAGTGTTCCGAGCCACGATAATAGATATTTTGAGAGCGCACATATTTTTATATTTAGACGATCAAGCCAGGATATGTGAACAGGGGGAGTATTTGAAGTAATACTGGGCACGCTGGTGATTAAATTTTGCGAAGCTTGATCTATTACCTGATCTGTTATTTGCTTACTCTGTTCGGTTTTAGTAATAGTAGAATCAGAAAAGCTTAGCCATTGTGCCAACCAGGGAAATCGAATAAACAAATTGTTATACGTACGGCCAAGCGTTCCAAAACCAAACGCCCACATGCGTATCAAAACATATTTAAGATTGGCAGTAAAAAAGATAAACGTATAACCCAGGCTTGTCTTAAATTTTTGTGCATAATCTTCTGGGAGATACACAAGATAGACGCCAAGAAATAACCAAACCGGGATCATGAGACCATTTTCGCGCGATAATAACGAGAGGACGTAACAAGTACCTGCAGGAAATAAAAAAAAGAGCGCACTCCATTTTTTCGGACGTTCTACTCGTTTTAAAAACATATAAAACAATAAGACGCTTACAAGCAAAAATAATGTCGAGAGCGAATTTTGCATGGTACCTATCCATGGAAGCCATGAAACATTCGGATAAAATGCAAACAAAAAACCAGCAAGCAGCGATAAACTTATGGAAATAAACAAGCTACACACATAAAATAATAAGACAGCATTTAATGCATGTAACCCAACATGCACAAGATAATATGCATGCGGGTTAAAACCCCAAAAATAATAAATAACGGTAAAAAAAACATTTTGGACCGGTCGTAAAAAACCAGATATAAAATTCGGCTCAGTTCGACGATAATTTACCGGAACGATAAATGATCGGCAATCGGATGAAAAAACTCGTATAAAGTCATTCCAGTTTCGAATAAGACCATTTATGATTGTCCCAAGGTCGTCTTCTCGGAACCAAAGTTCGCGAACCGAGAAACCTAAGACCATAAACGTAATAATAAAAAGTATAAGCCCCAAAAAAAGCTTTTGTTTTGTTTGTGCGTGCACTTACAGCCCTTGTTCTTTAATTTTGCCCAATACTTTTTTAACCTGCTCGACACGATCTTTTGCGACAACTAAAATAACATCGTCTGTTTCGATAATACAAACGTCACTCACCCCAACACAGGCGACAAGTTTTTTATTCGTCATCGCACTATTATTCTGACCATCATGCGTTATAACACGAGAGACTTCGTTATTCCCATATTTTGCTTTAATATCCAAAAAGGTCTTAATATTACCGACGTCATGCCATTCAAAATCGGCAGGAAGCATAACAATGCGTGAACTTTTTTCCATAACGGCATAGTCAATCGATATATCGGGTAATTTTTCAAATGATTTTTGACCGGTTAAATAACTTTGCATGCCTGAAAATAATTCTGGCGCATGCTCTTGAAATTCTTTAAGTAAAACCGATTGGCGTGCAATAAAAATACCGATATTCCAAAACATATCGTTACGTCGAATATATTGTTCGGCGATATCAAGTGTTGGTTTTTCGTGAAACTTTTGCACAGGGTAACAGTTCTCGTGAGAAACTTTTGCTTGAATATACCCATATCCTGTTGCAGGAAATGTTGGCATAAGGCCAAGTAACGCAATCACATCATGCTTACTCGCGTAATCGATAGTTTTTTGCAGAGAAGAACAGAACTTTTGTGTGTCTGGAATAAAATGATCTGAGGGTAAAAAGACCAAAATCGGGTCATTCGAAATTTCTTTTGATTCGCACGCGTATAAAATCGCAGGCCCCGTATTGCGCGATGCCGGCTCGGCCATAACAGTCCCAACATGCTTCCCAACAAGCTGGGTAACCGCTGGACTCTGTTGTTGATTGGTTAAAACAATAAGATTTTTTTTATCAGATACTAAACTCTGTATGCGATCAATAGTTTGTTCAAGTAACGACTTATTGCCCAAAAACGGTATCAACTGCTTAGGCCGCTCTTTTCTACTTAATGGCCATAAACGTTCCCCACTTCCTCCCGCAAGAAGAACAAAAACTGGTTGCTCGGTCGTTTTGTCCATACTCTCTCCCTTAATTTGACATAAAAAACTGCTCGCAATAAAAAAAATTATGAGTTTTTTCATGCATAACCCCTTTCTTTTTTTTTCATATCTAAGACATGCTTTATACGTTCTGTAACAAGTAATAATCCGTATGCTGCTAAAATAAGTAAGACAAATTCAAACAACATGCGAAAACGGGCACAGCCATCGTGCCCCGTGATCATCGCAAAATAAAAAAGATACGAAGAAAAAAAATATAAAATAATATATCGTCGCGTGTAGAACAAACCAAAAAGCCCTATTAAACATAGTATATAACGCATAACCGACCAAAAAGCTTCGAGATATCCTATGGTTTTTACCCATGTTAATGACGTTCCAGCTGTTATATATCTCTGTATTTTTTGCACAATCGTACCGTTAATTCTGAAAAACGAGATATCTCCCCCGTGCACATTCTGGTCAACAAGCACTTTCAAATTGGTCGTATAAAGTCCTGCAGCCGTTTTGAAAACATTTTTCAGCCACACGAATATAAATCGTACGGGATTATGTTTAAATTTTTGCCAAAACAGTTTTTTTACGGGAGCAAACGATGGGTCGTGATTATTTAAACGCGCTAAATAAGCGCGCTCGATATCTGAATTGGTCCCGTTTTCTTGCGCAAGCACATGAGGGAAAAACCAGAAATAGAGATTTACCTGATCAAGCGAGCCAAGTTTGTATGACCCAAAAATATAGTTATTGTGAAGACTATAGCTCATAATGGGTAGTATAAAACTGAACAAAAACAGCCAGGTTGTGGCCATTTTTTTATTACTTATTAGGGGTAGTAATAAAATTGGAAAATAAAGGGCAGCAGGCTTTATAATTACTGATAAACCCAAGCTCACGCCAGCAGTCATGAGTGCAGAGAATTTATACACCTGTAAAAAATACGAAAATCGTTCAAAAAATAACACTAAAAAAAAGACTAAACAGATCTCAGTTAAGATAAATTGTGAAAAAACTAAAAAACCAAGATTACCGGCAAAAAATAGTGCTGTAATCCCGGCGACTGTGTTATTAAACAATCGTCGTGAAATAATCACCAGTAACAAACCTGTTATCAGAGCAAGTAAGACCTGAAACCAAATAATTATTATTTTATTAAGCCCAAATAATTTAAAAATCAGGCCCATGATTAATGGGTATCCCAGCGTAAAATATGGGACTGTTTGTTCACCTGGTCGAGCAAACGTATTGGTCGTACAAAAAAGCTCTGCCCGTTCAAGATATGCCGGAGAGTCGATATCAGTATGAGATTTTATGGGTGAAACATGACGATATACTTGAACGTATAATAAACACGAAAGCGCAAGAAAAATAACACCTGCTATACCCACGATAAAACGTGTCATATTTCACCAGCATCACCAAGTAAGGCCCACATGTTTTGCAGTGTCCAGTTTTGGACGGCAAAATGAGCTGGATTATTCTGGTAAAGTGTTTCGATACTTTGTGCTGCTGGCATAAAATTACTCTGATCAGTGTAAACGTGAGCGCTTTGTTGCGCAAAATAAGCTGGAAAATAGTTCCCCTGAGCAAACCAACGCTCAGTTGGCGCAGCAAAACCAACTTTTTGGCGATAAATAATATCGTGCGGCAAAAATTCTTCTGCTACTTTTTTCAGTAAATATTTTGTTATCGAGTTTTTAAATTTAAGATGCGCAGGAACCTGATACATAAACTCGACAAGCTTATGATCTAAAAACGGCTCGCGTGCTTCAACGCCAACAGCCATTGCCATTTTATCAGCACGCATGAGTAACAGTTCGGGCAAACGTTGCTTAAGTTCTAGATATAACATTTGTTGGCAAAAATCGGCGTCAGGATCATGCTCTTTGAGTACTGACAGATGATAATCGATAATCGAGAAGCTATCATACTCTTGTCGCAATTTTGGATATATTTTGCCAATAATATCATCATGAACGAATAAATTCTTGGTCGCAAAACGCGTATTCAAAATTAATTTTTTATGCTGTTCGTTAAACGCTAAAGCCCCACCCCAAAATAACGGCTTATTGGTTGCCCAATTTTCAATAATTTCGCGCCGACCAGGATGATGCGTCACCAATGGTGATAAAACGGTCCTGATTGTTTGTTTGATACCAGATGGGAATATTTTGGTCGTCGGTTGCCACCAGCGATCGTAAAACTTTTTTTGTCGAGCATAGGTCGAATACCCAAAGAACAGTTCGTCAGCACCCTCGCCAACCTGAGCTACCGTAACGCCCGTCTCTTTTGCCAAGCGTGCTACAAAATAAAATGGGATACAAACACAATCGGCAAGTGGTTCGTCTAAGTGATAGACCATGGTTTGATAGAAATCAAATGCGTCTTTTTCTGAAATAACAATTTCGTGATGATCGGTACCAAACTGGGCAGCAACTTTTCGTGCCCAATGGAGTTCGTTGGATTCAGGTCCGTCAGAAAACGCGACGGTAAACGTTTTAACGCGATTAATATTTTGTGCCATAAGGGCGACATTCAAGCTCGAGTCCAAACCGCCCGACAAAAATGCTCCGACTGGAACGTCGGCGATCATACGCTTCTTGGTCGACTCGAGTAATAACGACCGAATCGTTTCTAGGCAAAAATTCTCGTCATAACTATTATTATAATTATATTTTTTTTCTCGAGATATCTGTTTTACAGGATCATACCATTCAGTAAACTCGATATTTTTATGATGATCTACCGTAAGATAATATCCTGCAGGAAGTTTATACACGCCATCAAAAATCGTATACGGTGCTGGTGCAACCATAAACGTCAAATAATGATATAACGCTGGCGGCGAAATATTTTTCTTCATCCAGGGTAACGACCATAAAGCTTTAATTTCTGAAGCAAAACTGAGCACCCCGCCGTGAAGTGAAAAATATAAGGGCTTAACGCCGATGCGATCACGTATCAGATATAATCGACGCTGGACAAAATCATATAACGCGATTGCAAACATACCTTCGATCTTGTGTACAAAATCGATCCCCCAGGCTTTATAGGCATATAGTAACGTTTCAGTATCTGATTGTGATCTATATCGATATCCTAATGCTTCAAGTTCTTTGCGTAATATTTGATGATTATAAATTTCGCCGTTAAAACAAATAGCAACTGATTTCTCTTGATCAAATACATGATCAAACATGGGTTGCATAGCATTATCTGATAAATCAATAATACGCAATCGACTAAAAGCAAAACCTACCTGATGTTCTTTACTCACCCACACCGCAGCCGCATCAGGACCACGATGTGCTATTTTTTTTTGCATGTCGTGCAGTAAAACTTCGTCAAGCGTAACGTTTTGACTCGAAAGATTATAAAGACCCGCCAATCCACACATACCAACTCCCCGACGTGAGATAGCTTTAGATCGTAATCGTTTTCTCAGCTGACGATTCAGGCTGCTTTCTTTGCGTACCACCCTGTTTTTTATCGTGTTCTTGCATCTTTTCAAATGCTTCCATAGCAGAAAGCATCGCAATGTCCATATTATTATATCTATGTAAGCCGTTTCTTCCCATTAAGAATAAATTTGAAAATCCAGACAAGTACGATAAAACAACACCTAAATATTCTTTGTACCGTTCATCATAAATTGGATACGCTTCAGGAGTACGCATGACCATCCCATCAAGAACGGCAGCTGCTTTGACCAACCCAATGCGCTCAAGCTCTTTTTTGCCAAGTTCTATCAATTCATAATCAGATTTAAACCAAAACGGCTCGTCAACAAACGTAAAATATTCAAGACTGAGGGCAGTATGCGATGGGTCATCGACCATTTTAAGTGAAAAATTATTCATGTTGCCAATTCTGCCCATGCGAACTTCTTTTTCATGAATATATAACCAATGGTCAGGACAGATATGAGTTTTATTAATAATCAAATTAACGGTAATCAAACCTCGATAGCGCAAAGCTTTTGCTGCTTCAATTACAGGATCTGGAGCAACGGGGTCAAGCGATAATATAAGCGTGCGTAGGGGCATGGTCGAAAAATAATAGTCTGCGTTATATGTTTTTAAAGCTTGAGATGCGTGTTGTGCTCCCGTTTTTTTCGTTATTATAGCCGTAATTTTATTCCCATCGTGTTCTCCTGTATGTTCTCCATCGTGCTCTATAGAAACAACATCTTCAGAAAGATATATCTCACTATCTTTATCAGTCGTAATAACCTGAGCAGCTTTTTCCCATAAGGTGCCAGATCCACGTGATGGATAATAAAACGCATCGTTAATCGTGCGCGGAGCATTCTTTTTAAACCAACGACCAAAAAACGCATAGAAAATTGCTTTTGAAAGCGAGAAGCCTTTAATTCTTTGTGCAGACCAATCGGCAGAGATTTTATCACAAGAAATTCCCCAGACTTTTTCAGTATATGTCTTGAAGAAAATACTAAACAGTCGGTATCCAAATTTATTGGTCACCCAATCTTGAAACGATTTAATCTCTTTGATTGGAAATATTCGATACCATATATAACTCAAGACACTACGCGCGCATTCGAATATATTCAGACCTCTGATGACATTTATAGGGTCAAGCGGATAATGAAAAAAGTGCTTGTTATAGTAAATGCGGGTGTACCGTTTGAGTTTGATGAAATCACCTTGCATCAAATCTTTCCACCAGGCTTCAATTTTTTCAGATTCGGTAACGAAGTGATGGGGCCCAATGTCAAAGCGACAGCCCTTATACTCAGTCGTTTTGGCAAGCCCACCAACAACAGTATCTTTTTCGATAATAGTAACAGCGTAGTTATTGGTTTTTAAAAGCTCAATACCAGCAGTCAGTCCTGCTGGACCTGCACCAACGATCACAATTTTTTTCTTATTTACATCACTCACGAGTCACCCTTTTTTTCATGATCAGACTCCAAAACCTACTCGTTACGATAATAAAAAAAGGAGATAGTGGCAACCGTAATCTTGCAAAACCACAGGCAAAGGTAATGCCAAGAAGCGCCAGTATGAACCATATTATGTGAGTACAAAAAAAGTTTATAAAATTATGGTCCCGAATCACCATAAGAGCACCTAAAAAGCCTATCACTATAAAAAAATACAAAATAAGTTCATAAAAAATAACGTACCCAATAAGCTTATTCGAAACATCAGGCATAAGAAAACGTTTGATCATCGAGCCAATACCCCGATTGTTATCATAATCGGGTAACTTACCGGCAGAATCGATTACGAGTAACTCAGCAGCATAGAGCGAGCAGCAGGTTTTAAACATATTAAAAATAGTATGCTTGCACGTTACATAGGGGTATTTCTTACCTAACCCGATTGTTATCGTATTGGCAATATGCGCTAATTCGATTTCTTGTAACGGTCGTTTTTTTATTATTTCTTGCGCATGTTTTTGCGCTTCAAATAACGCGTATACTTTCTCTTTTGCCTGTGTATGCGTAATATTTTCTGCTTTCATGAGTACCGGAACCGCTTGGTGATTTAATAAATGGGCGCCAGAAAGCGTGTCTAAAAAAATATGTCCGGTGTGCATATAGTTTCTTGCAAGCCAGAAACTCAGTATCAGTAACCAGCCAGCACATAATAACAGCATGTGTAAAAATTTTTGTCGACAAGAAATCTTCATGCATACAATTACGATAAAACATACGAGCAATAATACCAGACCGACCGATCTGACCATAGAAACACAACCCAATAACATACCTGCACATACTATTACAGCGCCGTCGCACCCCTCCATTCGGACCTTCGGTCCTCCATCGGGGCGAACGGCATGTGAAAAACTACTTTTTGATTGTATCTTGAAAAACATGAGTAAAAAAAGTAAGAAAAAAAGCATGAATAACGTTTCAGACATGACTAAGCCTGAATAAATTATCAGCCCATGATATACACAGCTAATAACAGCCGCGATCTTTGCTGCACGAAGATCATGCGGGAATAATCTCAGTGATAAAAAAAAGATAAATAGTGGGATAATCGACGCAAGTAAAATTTGTATAAGTAAGGTTATAAGCAGGTTATTATCAAAAATTTTATACGATAACGCGAGAAATAACGAATAGCCCGGTAATCTATAAAATTGTGGTGATCCGTCAGGCTTACTGAACCCATGCCCATCGGCAATCTGTGTCGCAAGTTCATGATATTGTCCTGAATCAAACATGAGCATGCATGGGTTATCTCGTAAAAAAATATCAAAATATACTAAGCGAATCATAAGCGCAGACAAGAACATAACAAGCAAAAACCATTTTTCTTCTTGTATAATCTTAAGCATGCTTTTCATGATTTTATACGTCTCCAGCCAAGTAATGAAAGAATCATGAGAAACGGTTCGATGGGTAATCGTAAGCGCGCACAACCGTATCCTAGTGTAATAAAAATAAATAAGCCCATGATGGGAAAGATTTTAAGCGCTATAATACAATAGGTTTTTTCCCAGGGTAATCCGACAAAAAAGATTATTAAACCAACGAGCATAAACAAGAAATATAAAACTTCCCAATACACGACCCATACAACCCAGGGCTCATGAGTTTTGGGAAATAAATAGAGTTTAATTTTAAACCATAACGACGTCCCTTTTTCATAAACTGTACCAGCAGGAACGTATAATAATAACGACGAATATAACGTACAACAGGTTTTTGCCATTTGAACACAGGCGTTTTTAAAAGCAATAATCGGTCGTTGTAATATATGCTTACCAGCCAAACGTTCGGCTATGGCATACCGTTCGTATTCGTTTAATATTCGATTTTCTTTTTGTTCTTGCTGTTTAATTAACTTATCCCATTCAGCAAGTACCTGTTTTTTAGTTTCAAAATAGAGACTATCGCCAAAATTAGGGTAGCCCATAATTGCATGGACTGCTGGATACTGTAAAAAGTGTAACCCTGGTAGTGTATGAAAAAACAAAAAACCTGCTAACAGATAGTTACGCAGCAACCACCATCCAATAACAGAAAGCCAGCCAAAAAACAGTGACACAATCGCTTTGATTTTTTCTTTCTGAGTAAAACCAGTAACAAGCACCATGAGCATAAGCAAGATTATGACATAATGACCAACGGCACGCACAAGCGATGCAAGACCAAGAGCAACACCGATACTCACCCAGTCTGCCCACGAAAATTTTTTAGGCTGTTCAAGCCACAGTCTATAGTGGGAAAAAAACAGACATAAAAATAGTAAAAATAATAGTAAAAATAACGACTCTGAAGCCAACATGCCTGCATATAACACAAAACCAACATGCACAGCTGCCCAAAGTCCCGCGATCTTTGCAAGAATTATAAACGACGGTAATAACACAAGTGAGAGCCAAAAAACCAACAGGGGAATAAAGCTTGCTAAAATTAATTGCAGCCATAAAACGTTTTCAGCTATTTTGCATAGTCCTGGTCTTCTGGTCACCGCATGATGCGACGTTTGAGTATTCGCTTGAGGCACAAGCTTTTGAGTCACAAGCTTTTGCGTCACAATATTGATGCCTAAGATTTTATAACAGCTCGCCAAAAATAATGGGTATCCCGGAAGTCGATAAAAATTCGGTTCGCCGGGCGCTTGCGCGATACCGTTTCCCTCTACAATATTTTCGGCTATGTTTTGATACTGCTCCCCATCAAACCCAATAATACATCGGTCATCTTCACGGAGATACAAAGCAAAAAATAATGCACGTATACAAAGCGAAAATAAAAACAAAAAGAGTAAAAATTTCGTGTGTTTCATGACAACTTTCTTGTTCTAACAATAAAACACCAACAATAACTTGCGAGTATTAATAATAATGGCTCAATGGGTAATCGTAATCGGGCGCAGCCATAGGCAACTGTTAAGAAAACCATAAGCCCAATAAACGGGACCGTTTTTAGCGCGATACTCAATAACGTTGTATCAAAAACAGATGGTACAATAAAACCTAAAAAACCCAGGAGGGTCAAAATTGTCAGAATAATATCCCAGTAAATTATGGGAATTAAGTATTTATGATGAACTTCTGGCAGCAAAAATCTTTTGATTTTCGAACAAAACGTTACGCCTGGCCCATAATCAGGCCATACGCCCGTATCAGAAAGAATAATTTGTGCTGAATATAACGCACAGCATGTTTTACACATTTCGATAATCCCGTTTTTTATTGCACGTAACGGGTGCTGTTTCATGTATTTATACGCAATTTTTTCGGCAAGAACACACTTTTCATAATCATGCAATACTCGTCCCGTCGTTATTTCTTGTTCTTTTATTGCATCGTCCCATTCTAATAATACTATTTTACGGGCTTGAACGTACGAGCAATTTTTTGTTTCTATAATTATTTTTGTCGCTGAGTACTGTAAAAAGTGTAATCCGGGTAACGTGTGAAAAAAAATAAACCCGGAGAGTATGTAGTTACGTGCCAGCCACCAGATGACAACAGAGAGCCAGCCGAGAGTTAAGAGCACAATATTTCTGGGGTTTAATTTTTTACCCAACAAAGTAACCGACTCCCGCACGTCATCCCCCCCTACGCCTAACGTTGCTTCGGCGGGCAGGCCGGGCTTGCTTGTCCACCGTAGCCACGAAGGGCGAAGGTTGGAACCCGGGATCCAGGCAACACTTTCGTTTTTTCTTTCAAAAATACTTATGAACACAGACAAAACTACTGCAAAAATTAATACAAACAGACCAACAGGTCGAATAAGAGACGCACATCCCAGTAAAAGACCTGCGAGAAAAAAATATGTGCCCGAATATCTCAAAAGCCCCTTAAAAAAGAATAGTAAAAACCCCAGAAAAAAAAGCGTGAATAACGTTTCGGTTGCAAGCATGCCCGCGTATAAAACAAAGCCGACATGAACCGATGCGATTATAGAACTTACTTTTGCAACGAATACTTGTGTTGGGAAAAGCAGTTGGGCAAGCAAGAAAATTAAAACGGGAATCAGGCTTGCTAAAAGAATTTGAAATAACAAAGCAGACTGGTAATTATGACCAAAAAGTTTATAACATAATGCTAAAAATAACGAATATCCGGGTAATCGATAATATTGTGCTAGCCCATCAGAACCTGTAATCCCGTTTCCCAAAAAGATATTTTGAGCGAGATTTTGGTATTGTGCAGAGTCAAAGTGAATTAAAAAGTTTTCACCATGGCGGGTAAACACCCAAAAAAAGAGTATTCTTACTGCACATGAGATTAAAAAAAGCCCCCATAAAAATCGTGTATGTTCATACGTAAGAATCTTAAGAATTCTGGTTTTCATGGCGCCCCATGCGTGCAGAATATATGCTCCAGATAATACCTAAGAGCAATAAAATCGTTACCCCATTACAGATATTAAAAACTCCATAATCGCCAATAATATACCCGTCTTTTATAATCGTACAAAAAGCGTCGTAACGACCGTTCAGCGCCTGTGAGAATTCTGTAAATCGACTACGATCGACGGTAAAAATACAGGCTGTTATAATTAACGTAAGAATGGTAAAAATCCATACGTACCCAAGTTTTAATGGGTTTTGGCGACGAAAGAGTATCGCAATTTTTTCATGTGCCTGATATTTAATCACGTACCAAGCGATACCTAAAAAAAATAATGGGGCGATATAATTACCTAAAATATGAACCCAGAGTAGCAGGGCGACATCCGCTAACCATGACGGTGGCATCAAGTATGCATACTTTTTTAACGTGCTAAAAGACATAGCCATAAGATAGAGATATTCAGGATTAATAAATGGGTTCATGTAAAAGAACAAGAAAAAAGACGTTAAAATAAGATTATACACAGCGCTTATTTTATAAAAGCCTGCAAACAATAAAAATGGCAAGATCCAGATCATATACTGGGGTGATACACCAAACAATCCAAACGCAAGACCCAGTGAAAGAATAACAGTTTTAAAAATATCGATGCGTGAGCGATAATAAAAGATTGCAACAATTGATAATAGCACGATAAGTATAAATCGATTGGTCAAAAACCAAACGATGGGCTGCTGGTCAAACGGAAATGCAAATGGTAAGCCACATACTTGCACACCGGTGTTACCATAACGAAACAGATTATCAAAAATTTTTATACAATTAATCCCGTACCAAAAAAACGCCCCAAAGCATAGAGTAAGCATGCATAACGCCCCACCAACTGCTGTGCTTTGATAGACAAGATACTGTTTTGGACTCTGGGTAAGAACAAGTTTTGAAGATTCACGATATAACCAGAATACTCCCAAAAGACTTATAAGACTTATCAAAATAAGTACCCATGGAGTATATAAAACACGCATAATATCATCCATCGTAAGCCAACGACAGGTTTTAAAAATAATAAACCCTGTAACTAAGAGCATACCCACGCTTAGAGCGCCAAGAATTACAATATTCCAGAGCTTACCCAACGTTTTTCTCATGCCCGCCCAGGGAAGAAAAAAGAACAGAATAAACATGAGTGATAACGGTTTTACTAAAAACGAAAGCGTAAACAAACTGCCGTATAAAAAGTATTTTGCATACGAATCGGTATAACATTCCCGAATATATAAACATAAAACAAACAAAAAGAGGGAAAGCGATTCCCATTGCCCATGAATACAGACGGTAATAATCGCCACCGGAGAAAGCGCGTATAATAAACCAACGCGAAATGCATATTTAGTGGTAATATGTAAGACAAAATCATAAATTAAGACAGCAAGTAAAACATCAAAAAAAATGGGAATTATTTTGACGCAAAAAGCAACCGGTAAATGTGTTACAACATGTATATATCCACCGATCCAGCTATAAAATGGTATTATCGGAAATGTGCATCCACCCAGCGTCAAATAAAGCGGCGCTGAAAGCCAGGTGCCATTTAATGCCCTGTCAGTAATTTTAATAAATGCATCGACATCACTACTGCCATAAAAGATATATCCAAAGCCAATACGCACCAATAATCCAACAAAAAAAATTATCGCTCTTTCATGCCAAAAAGTATTATTAGTTTTTGCGTGCATCGTTACTCCATTTTTTTATTATTTTTTATACGCATAAATCAACGGAAATTGTTCTGTCTTAGGCTTAAAAGACCCATCACGATCAACATGCAGCTGATACCCAAAACCATGCTTTTCAAGAATCCCCAATAAAACAGACAAATTATCGCGATTGCTATCATGCATATGATGGTGATATTCAAGTACGATATTTTTAACCAAGCTTAACTTGCCACTGTCTGCAAGTTCTTGAAACACTTGTGTTTCAGCGCCTTCAATATCCATTTTTAAAAAATCGACCGGACGATTGATAACGCCTGATAATTTTGTTGCTTGTACGCGCGTTTCTTGAGTACACCCAAGCTGGTTACTTACCATATTCATACGTGTTGTTACATTTTGATCGGGATTGCTATAAAACGTAATTTCGCCTTCATGATCAGCAACAGCTTTATTAATAAGCTGCACGTTATCAAGCTTATTTTGTTTGATATTTTTACTCAAAAGAGCAAATGCTTTTTGATCAGGCTCAAAACCAATAATATGAGCTCGAGGATATACTGTTTTAAAATATAATATCGAAATGCCAATATTACTCCCACAATCGATAATAAAGGGCTCTTGAGTATCAGGAGAAAATGCATAAATTTCATGGGTAAAAATTTCATGAAATAAATGTTGTAGATCATAATAACTAAAAAAATTGATTTTATAATCAAGTAATGTATCGTGATGAGCTTGCAAACATTGCTTTGAGAGAAATTCTTGCGATCCAATATAGCCGGCAATGTATTTGCAATAATGGCTCAAAAGCGTCATGTTTCCTGTTTTGGCAACAGCATTACCAAGTACATGCGTTTTAACAAAAGAACGCGGATAATGGGCCATAAGTCCAACCCTATGATAACGCTTTGATAATATCACAAACCCAATACACAGTACGATTATCACGCTTGTCACACTATAAAGAATTTTTTTCATCATGTGCTTTCTTTCTTTTATGTATCTTTTATTTATTTACTTTTTGATACGCATAAATCAATGGGTACTGTTTTGATTTTTGAGTAAAAGCTGCATGATCATCCAGTTTTAATTGATACCCAAACCCATTATCCTCAAGCGTTTTTAAAATTTTCGACATACTATCGTTATCTGTATCATGCATATGGTGATGATATTCAATCACCATCTCTTTGATAAACTTGATTTTTCCCGTTTGAGCAAGCTCTACAAGCACCGTTGTCTCAGCTCCCTCGATATCAATTTTTAAAAAATCGACCGGACGATCGATATACGCAGAAAGTTGTGTTACGGGAACCGTTTTTTTTGTATGACACGAACCATGTGGCGCAAACATATTCATACCAGGGTCTCCACCAGTGTTATTGGTATAAAACGTAATTGTCCCTTCATGATCAGATAAAGCTTTTTTGACGAGTTGGACATCATGAAGATTATTATTTTTGATATTTTCAGCAAGTAACCCAAACGTTATATCATCAGGCTCAAAACCAATAACGTTTGCCTGCGGGTAACGCATTTTAAAATACAAAATAGAAAGCCCGATATTACTCCCACAATCTATAATAAACGGCTTGTCATGCACACAAGAAAACCGATAGGTCTCTTTATCAAAAATTTCATGAAACAAAAACTGAAGCGCGATATGATCGGTAAACTTTACTGAATAATCAAAAAGCTGTGTTGTAAGCACAGGCTCATGATTACGCATACAAGAAGACCAGGCTCTATCACCTATAAAACGCATGTGATGCTGTAATAAATTCAAGCGTGACATGATGCTCGCATTCCCCGAAACCCACTGCGTTTTGATATGCGAACGCATCAAAGAAAGCATAAAGTCACTCTTTGTTATCTTGATGGCTGACACGGTCACAATAATCGCTAAGCCAAACAGACAACCAATCGATATTATCAAGCGTTTAATGGTTTTATACAACATGTTTACTCTTTTTTTTAATAAAACAGGTTTTAAAATAGGTAACCCAGAAGTTTAACGCTAAAATAATTAAAAATGGTTCGATGGGTAAACGCATACGCGCGTAGCCACCAGCTAAAGAAATTACGATAAATAAGAGCATAAAGGGCAACACTTTACACCATACGTCGGTATTTGCATGCGTGCTCAGCATGAGAATAAATCCGGCAAAAAACCCGAGTAAAATAAAAAGATATAAAAAAATTTCGATAATTATTAAAAGCTTTAACCACCAGCTCGATGTCTCAGGAAATATATATCGTTCAAACATAGACCAGATCGTTCGATCTTTTTTAAAATAATCGATATTCTTTCGCCCCGATTCTAAATATAACAGCTCAGCTGAATATAACGATAAACTTGCACGCATGATATCTGTAAGCCAAAATCGCATTGTTAAGTATGGTCGTTGTAAAAAATAGTGTACCGCAAGTTTTTCATGTTCATGACATCGTTCTATTTCGTTTAACCCATGACCCACTCTCACTTCTTTTTCTGTAATACGCGTATTGACTTCCTGCTGTAAAATATCACGCGCTTCTTGATAGCTACAATCATGTACATACATAGCAACACGTGCTGCAGAAAGATACAAAAAGTGTCCCCCAGGTAATGTATGAAAAAATATCGTGCCTAGTAATAGGTAATTGCGTACTAACCAAAATGAAACCGGCACGATCCAGCCTAGAAAAACAGCATAGCAACGGGCTAAGCGGTCACCCATGCGACCCGACGAAAATAACAAGATAATACATGATAGTATAATTACATACTGCCCAACGGGTCGTACCAGTGACGCCAGCCCAAGAAAAAAGCCGGCAAGTAATAACCGTTGCATATTTTTTTGTTCTGGCGTTTCTATAAGATAATCTTGAACATATTCTCGAAGTTCTTCGCGTGTGTATTGCTCACCCATACGTTCTTGAAACCATACAAAATCTTGACTCGTTTCGATGGGGTCGGGGAGAAATTGGCTTTCTAGATTAAGTTTCTTGTTGTAAGAAAGCTCACAACTCCCGTCATCCCGGGCTTGACCCGGGATCCAGGCAACACTTTCGTTTTTTCTTTCAAAAAACTTAAACGACCTAAAAAACAATATCGCAAAAAGCAAAAATAAGAAAATAAATAACGTCTCAGTCATAAAAAAGCCGGCGTACAAGACAAACCCAATGTGAAAAGCACTATATACCGATGCTATTTTTGCCAGTATAAGATTCTGGGGAAATAAACTCAGCGAAAGCAAAAAGATTAATACAGGAATAAACGCTGCAAGTATAACCTGGAGCCATAAAACGTTTTTCGTGTTTACACCAAAAATTTTATAATAGAGCGAAAGAAATAATGGATACCCCGGTAATCGATAAAAATTTGGTTTCCCGTCGGGTAAGCAAAACCCTTTACCTTGAGAGATACCAATAGCCACAAGATTATAGGTATTTGAATCGACCTGCCAATAGCGATTATCGCGAGACAGATAGCCAAAAAAAACACAGGCCCGAATGAGTAATGCAATAAAAAATAACGAAATAAGAAACGATTTTTGTTCACGAACAACTGCGATCATCGTATGCTCCTTTTTTTTCGAGCATACAAGAACAATCACCGTTGTCTATTGATTTTTCACGAAGTTTTAACGAGCTTATCAAACTTTTTGCGTGCCGCACTGATCGACCGGGCAGAACCCTGCATCTTCTTCCATGGATCACCAACACGCGTCACCCGTTTAAAAATATTTTTGATGGTAAACGCTTGCGACGTTTTTATATTTTTCAGTTCAGCCCATGTTAATGGTGTCGCAACCGGAGCGCCGGGATGCGCTCGCAAAGCATAGGGCGCGACGGCAGTTTGTGCAAAAGCATTACGCCCAGAATCGATAAATAAACGGCCTTTGCGTTTATTTAAACGAATTTCGGTCGTAAGATTTTTTGGATCTTTTTCGGCTATAAAATCAGCAATATCACGTGCAAGTGCGCGAACAAAATCAAAATTTTCTGATCGTGTCAGTGGTACTGTGACGTGTACACCACGCGACCCGGTTGTCATGATAAATGGAACAAGTCCTATTTCTTCAAGAACTTTTTTAATGTTATATGCTGTTGTACGGACAATCTGAAAATCAGTTTTCGAACCTGGGTCAAGATCAAAAATCATGCGATCAGGATAATCAGGTTTATCGATTTTGCTTAACCAAAGATGGGGGGTAAGACAGGCCTGATTTGCAAGATAGACCAGCGTTGCCGTATCGTTACATACAACATAGTGCGTATATTCGTGCGCTTCTTTTTTCCCCGGTTCCCCCTTGGGAATTTTTTTATACTTAATCCAGGCAGGAAAATAATCTGATATGTCTTTTTGATAAAAACCTTCATGCTTTATCCCCTCAGGAAATCGTAACATTGTAACTGCACGGTTTTTAACATAGGGGAGCATTTTTGGCGCGATCTTGTGATAATAATCGATTACATCACCCTTGGTGATCTTTGAATCGGGATATAAAACTTTGTCTTGATTGGTTAGTTCAACTTTTATACGTCCAAACGCAAGCACATCTTTTTTGTTACTCTTCTTTTTATTCACCGCCGCTCCTTCTCTTTCTATCTCTGTCGCGATTTTATCATTACGCACCCCAATAAACCGTGGGTGACGCAACTTGCCATCGTTTGTCCATTCGGCAAACCGAACTTGTACAACCAGATCTGGCTCAACCCAATGAACGCGCTTTCCTGTACTTTTTTTAGTATCGCTTCGCCCATCCGTCACCCCGAGGGTCACGTAGTGACGTCTCGAGGGGTAATCCATAAATGGGCAGGTTTCCCGCACGAGTGTTTTAAGCTGACTTTGTAAAAGTTCAAGCGTTTTTTTAGTAAAACCGGTACCAACTTTGCCGGCATACCGTAACTGTTTATGCTCACCGACTTTTTCATAATACCCTACAAGCAGTGCACCAATATGCTGACGGGCTCCATACGGTTCAGTGTAACCCCCGACCACAAACTCCTGATTGTTTTCGCATTTAATTTTGAGCCAATCACCTGAGCACATGCTGTGATACAAACTGTCTTTGCGCTTGGCAATAACCCCTTCCCATTTTTTATCACACGCCTGTTCGATAAATTTATTATCACACGCATAATACTTTACATATCGTAACGGGCTCTTAAACTCGATCTTTTCTTCTAATAATTTTTTACGTTCAATAAGTGATTTCTGTCTCAGATCATCACCTGAGCAATACATCATATCAAACAGATAATATCTAATGTTTGATTTTCTTTGTAATATTTCTGATGGCTGCTGAACAAACATACGCTCTTGCAAATCTGCAAAACTGTTACCTGCAACAATTTCTCCGTCAACAATAAAACTCTCTAACGCCTGCACGTGCAAAGCTTTTACTAGCTCTGGGTAATAATCGTTAATAATCTTTTTGTTGCGCGAATATAACGTTACGGTATTCCCATTTTTTACGGCAATACAGCGCTGCCCATCAAATTTTCTTTCAACAACCCAGTCGTGGGTACCCGATATCGCTTGAGCAGTTTTTGGCAACATGGGCGCAATAAAACTGGGTTCGGGGTCAGGCTCATCGTCTGAAGATTTTGTTTTTTTAACGCGACGTCCACGCTGACCCTTCGACTGGCGCTCGTACTGAGCTTGTCGAAGTACAGGAGCGCCATTAGCTTCACGGTGCTTCATCTTAATCATGAGCCATGACGGCTTACCGCGAAAGTTGGTACGAATAAGCGCATATGGGCCATGCAGTTTTTTACCACTCATAAAAATCTCAACTGTACCACGCGTAAGACACTCTTTCATGGGAACTAATTTACCATCATGAGTTTTTATATTGCGATACGTTCCCGAATCCCAAATTTCTACCGTTCCGGCACCATAATTGCCTTCAGGAATCGTGCCATGAAATTTTGCATAATCATACGGATGATCTTCAGTTTGAATAGCCAGATGCTTTTCTGATATTTTTTTGGGAACCCCTTTGGGAACCGCCCACGATTTTAAGACGCCACCAACGTCGATACGAACATCATAGTGCAGGTGGGAAGCGTTATGTTTATGAATAACAAAAATTTTGTCTTGTGATTTTTTGGCCTGTTTCTTGACCCCTGATGGTTCAGAAGTCTTTTTAAAATCGCGTTTTTTACGATATTGAGAAAGTGATTTTTCTGTTTTTGCCATAACAACACTTTTCATAATAAGAATTATCAGCAAACAACCAATAATTTTACCAACGTTATTCTTAAGCAACTGCTGGTTCCTTCTTTTCTGCTATCGCTTGAGCTAATTTCTCTTGAGCTTTTTTTTGAGCTTGACTGAGTTGGTTATCAACATCAGTTTTTAGTACATAATTTCCTGCAAGCTCTTTTGTAAAACTACCGGCTTTTACCAGGTCATCTGCAAGATTTAGTTTATCTAACATTGCTTTACTCATACGTTTAATAACATCATCAAAGAGCGTATACATTAATTTTGTGTATTCTGGCGCAAGCTCTTCTTTGCGTGTTTGCAATTCTGACTTCGCGAACTTCATCCAACCAGGTAATATTGAAGTACATTCTAGCTGCGCAGCCTCAGCAACTACAATCCATGTGATTATGTCTTGTATAAGCGCAAGCAGTCTTTCTGGGTCATTGGCAAAAAACGCAAGACATCTTCTAACAGCATCATTATATGTCTGTTGAGCTGCCGAAAGTTGATTTCTATTTTCAATCGTATCTGATGTATTAACCTGTTTGATAGATTGCACTAATGCTTCTTTTGCTTGGCTAAACTGTGTTTCGTAACTTACTTTCTGCACTTGAACATGTTCAAGAACTTTTTCTTCATTAAATACCCCAATTTGGGTACTTAAAAACGTAACAATACTTTTAATTCGTAAATCCAAAGTACTGGCTGTAGCTTTTTCATCAGATGCAGATCTTACCCGCTTAAAGTCTTTCAATATATTTTTCTTAAAGAAATCGCTTTCCAACGCACTCTTGGTTGCCTCAAGTTGTTTTTGTATATGTCGATTTAAATCTAGATGATGTTGATCACTCAACCTTGTTACATCAATAACTGCAGAAAGTGCTTGTATAACATCTTCAAATTTTGGTTCTGATGCTTTAGGCTCAATAAGCCATGCTGCTAGCTTTTCGCCTAATTTGTCCATATCGTTGACATGGCTACCCGTGCGACCTCTTTTTTGCATCTGCACATACTCGATTATATCTTTTGATGTAGCAATAAAACTCATTAAATTTTTCTTAACGTCATTGTCTTGCATCATCAACAATAAATCTTTAAATGTTTTGTGAATATCAGGCGCAGTTCCTCGTTTGGTCTCTGTTTTTTTTAGTCCACCTTGTGCTGATTTTTCTCTAATATTTTTCATCAGTTGTTCGTAAGGGGTCAGCGGATATTCTTTTTTAGGTTCAGGTTTCTCTTCGGCATGTTTTTTTAGTTTTGATTCGCCCATTGTAAATTTTTTGAGTTCTTCAAGAACAGCTTTTTGTCCTTCTTTTCGTTCCACCTTTTTTTCTGGTTTTTTTTCCGCCTTTTTTTCTGGTTTTTTTTCCGCCTTTTTTTCTGGTTTTTTTTCCGCCTTTTTTAGTTTACCAGCTTTGGCTCTGATTTGAGCCGCAAGACCCCCTTCTCCACCAGGCTCTTCAGTCGATACAAGCTCATTCAAAGATACATTCAAATCACCCAACTTTTCGTGTAATGTCGTCAACTTTTCTTGTAGGTCTTCTGTGCCCATACCCAATAGTTTTTGATCCAGCACAAACACCAGAGCGAGTGCCACAAGACAAAACATGGTCGTACGTATTTTTTTTATGGGTATCGTTATCATAAGCTCACTCCACGATATTTTGGTTTCTTGAAAAGCCTCACGCGCTATACTTTTTTAGCCTTAGCAGGCCGTAATTCTATTAATTTTTTAATCAAGACATGCAATGGATGGTCAGCTGGTAATATACCAGCAGCCACTAACTTTTCGCCGACTTCTTGCAAATCGATATTCTTTGCACCGTCTGCTTCAAGAACTATCTGAGCATCACTTTTATTCATGTTCTTAAACTCTTTTAGTTCAATATCAAATTTATCTTTAAACTTATCTGTTAAAACGCCCCTCAGTGCCACAAGTATTTTAGTGATTTTGGTTCTGGTTTCGCACGAAAGTTCTGGCAATGGGAGTTTTCTCACGTTTGTTATCATAGATCCAAGGCTAATACTATAATGCTTATATTCAGCAGCATTCGGGAGTGAACAAAGTTGTTGATATAACTCAAGAAGATCAATATCTAACCACGCATGCAGCGTCAATACTGATGTAAGGTCATTTTTAAGTTTAGATTCAAGTATATGCTTCGCATGCCTCAATGCCTTCTGATCCTCGTTATTAAGAAATTTTTGAAGATTTTCAGATACCTCTTTTTGAGCAGCACGCTTGATATCATCTTCGGTAGGTTCTGCACTCTTTCCAGGCTCCTCTGGTTTTTTAGCCTGTGCTCTTTCTTTATCAGCGTTGATTTTAGCAATAAACTTATTCCATTTTTCTAAATCACCCTTACTGAGATTTTCAGGCTTTGTTGCTTTTAAAACATCTATTATTGCATTCCATTGCGCATTTTTGCCCAATATTTTGACATAATCTAATGTATCAAGATTCTCTATTTTTAAGAATTCTGACGGATCAACTGTCCCCTCAAACTCTATAGCCTCAAGCAATGTCTTTAATATCTCATGTTGCTCGTCTTTGGTTTTCGGAATATCCTTCCCCTGAAAACCTGCCATAATATCCTGAAGTCCCGTAGGAGTCTTCTTAGGCTTAAACCCCGCCGGAAGTGTCTTGGGTGCCGCCTTTTTCAACTTAATTTTCTTTATGTCTGCCGTAAGGCCGCCCGTTGGCTCCTCTGCTATCTTTGGCTTCTTGCCTATATTACGCAATTCAAAACTCAAACTCTCCAACTGTTGTTTTAATGTCTTAAGACTCTTAGAAAGCTGATCTTCGACTCCTGCAGGCTCACCATTACCATTCATTGGTGGAGCTTCTGGTGCCTCCATGGGCAATATGATCTGCGATTGGAGAATAACAGCTAAAAAAACAGTTATTATCATGCGTAAAGATTTCATCCTTAACTCCTTTTTCGAATAAGTTCTGATTTTTATACCGTAGCCCATTTGTTTTCTATCAATCAAGTTTTTTATTGCTCTGACGATAATTACTCGATTATCACACAAAATTTTCATGTTACGTTCTATATAAGATAGCGCTATAAAAAAAAGCCCCTCGATTTGCTCGAAGGGCTTTTTGTAAAAAATATATTTTTTGAGATATGTTATTCTTCAGGTTTAAATTTTACTTAACCTTTTAATTAAATTGTCCAAATCATTAGAACGTCCGCTTAAATCTATTACTTTCAAAGAGAAATCAGTAAATTTTATATTTCCTAAAATAAACGCCTTATCATCTGATGTTAGAGATTTCAGATCAAATCCATTCAATGAGAAGTTTACAACAAGCTGCTTTGCTTCAGCTCGATCAAGAGTCATAATTTTCTGAATATTTTTCTTAATCTCATTTAAAGCTACTAATCTTGCTTGTGCCGCAGCTTCAGCTTCTTTTTTTCTTTTTTCTTCCAATTCTTTTGCTCGTTTTTCGTCTGCAAGAATCACATTCAATTTTGCCACAACTGCTAGATGTAACAACTCATATTTCGCTTGTTCATCACTTGGTTTTGATGCTTTCTTTGTTAGCAAAAAACCATGAATGTTTTCTATATCTGCTTTACTCCAGTCTTTATCTGTAAACAATGTCCCAGCTATTTTTGAATCTAATGTTTCAATTTTTAAGTCAATATTTGGATCTTTTGGATTTGCAGCTATCTTTTTAAGATCTGCTTTCAGTTGCTTAATGTCTTTTTGTTTTTTTGCAACCGCTGCATCTTTCTCTCTTTCTTCTTTAATTCTTTGCTCAATCGCCTTAGCAAAAACACGGTATTGTTTTGCGGGAAACATCTTTTGAAATTCATTAACTGCACTTTTACCAAATCCTTTCAACACTTTTAAAGCATCCGCCAAGAAGACCATGTCTTCTATAAGTACCAATGATGTATCGTCAAACGCATCTTTAAGTTCAGCAGGCTCCTCAGCCGGCGCTGTGTCAATCGCTCGTTGTAATGATGTTAAGCATTCTCGCAATTTGTCTATTTCAGGATCAGACAAAGGCTTCGTTGCCTTTGGACTCTTTGGCCGATCAACTTTTTTCAAATTGAATTGCCCCTTGTTTATCGCAGCAAAAAGACCGCCCCTATCCCCAGGTTGTGGTCCTTTACCATCACCCGTTTTTTTCTTCCCACCGGCAAGCTCAACGCTCAGATCTTTCAATTTTCCTTTCAAAGTCCCTAGACTATCCGTCAGCTGTTTTACGTCATTGGGTTGTGCATATGGTGAAGACAACATAATTATAAGAATAAACAACGTCGTTACACGAAATAGGTTCATAGCGATTCCTTTTTTCATCACAAACTTTTTATATTACATAAACATATCAGCGTACCCATAACGTACCGTTTTTTTTTGTCCGTAATCAATCTTTTTGCAACTCTTATTTACACTGCTCAAAAAAAGAAGCCCCCCGATTGCTCAGAGGGCTTCTTTTTTTAATTACGTTTTTTTATAAACGCGTTCAGTTGATTGTTACTCCTCTAACGCCTTAAGTAAATCCTCTAAATATTTATTCTTGATTCCAGATTTTGTCATTCGTTCTTTTAAGTCAGCTATAGTTGCTTTACCTAAAATTTCAGCTTTCTCTTCAGGGTTCAAAGTCGCCAAATACTCTTTGTCTTTGTCAACTACGGTATCAGGGAAAACCTTAATTACTTGTGCCAATTTTTCTTTTGTTAAATCGGCTGTTGCAAGCTTTCTAATATTATCTTTGAAAGTTTTAAGCCTCATTTGGTTAGGATTTACACCAGGCTTTGCTCCTTTTTGTTCTTCTGGAGCTTGTTTTCCAGTTGCGATCGTCTCTACTTGCTTAGCAACTAAAGCTTCCCATTTCTCAAATTTCTCCATTGATGGCCACATCACTGGTGCTTGATCAAATTTGCCTTTAGGAACAGTTGCGATTTTATTCATAGCGCTGTAAATTTCGCTCTTTGTTATCACAGGCTCACTTTGAAATGCAGCAAACAATGTAATTTTTGTAGCATCCGCAATAGTTGACGGCAATAAATCTACATAATTTGTAAGAAAAATTACCGACTTATCACGAGCATAGTCTTTATAAGCTTTATCAATTCTTTTCGCTACTTCTTGAACTTGACCAGCTTTTGCTTCTTTCTTTACTGGGGGTAAATCATCACTGTAGGCGATACATTCATTTTTTTCTCTTAAAAATTTAGCTTCTTCGGGGTTATCAGTTATCAATTTTCGTATCTCAGTCTCTAAACCTGCCATTTTTTTATCAATGTCTTGGTGCAATTTCGTTCTGCTAGCGGCCAGAGTTTTTTCCTGGGTCGCTTTATTGGCTTGTTTCTTTTGTAAATCTTCAAGATTAGTTTCGGCTTGCCTTAAATCTCCTATTGTTTGTCCCATTTCGCCACTCAATGTTTCACCTTTTGCCATTTTTTCTGCAAGACCCGTCATTTTTTTTCTTAATGTTGCAATCTCTTCATTCTTGGCTTCAATAGTTGCATCAATTCCCATCAATTCGCCCAAAGAATCTAAAATTTTCTGATCTGCTTCAATAAAAGCATTTTTTGCATCTTCGATTTGTGCATTCTTTGCCTCCATCGCCGCCTGAAATTTTTTTAATGGATGAGATGCGTATGGATCTTCAACACCTGGGATAATATTTACCGTTGTATATTCTGGAAAATTACGATCAAGCGGACCGTACAGAAGTTTATAGTTTGGTTTGCTCGTCATGGGCATTATTTGGACATGTATGCCAACTAAACTAAAAAATATAATAATACGTTGTAGTTTTTTCATGCTCTTTCCTTTCTAAAAAAATTTAACATTAAATTTTGAATGTTGGTGCATCAGACAGGAGGGGCTTCGGGAGCACCAGAACCGGTAGCTGCTACTGGGGTTTTCGCTTTTTGCTCGTCTATAGCTTCTTGAGCATCGCGAAAAGCCTTCCATAAAAGATCTTTCGCTTCATCTACAGGTGCTGCAGGTTTTCCACCCAATCCTGACGATGGCCCGACAAGCTTTCCTACCTCTTTAAGCACTTTATCCAAAGTCTTCAATTTACCCATCATATCCCGCAATCCCTCAGTAAGTTTTTCTGTAGGCCCTGCAGGTAATGCATACTCTGGATGCATAATAAATCCACATCCAATCAAGACAATGACGCGAAAAAATTTCATTCGATTCTCCTTTTTTCTGTTTTTAGTTTTCCATTTTTACAAAACTAGCGTTATTCTTTTTTCAAAATCAAGATTTTAATATTTTGTTATTACAATTACCGACGACCTTTACGACCTTTACGCCCTTCGCCACCTTTGGAAGATCCTTTGCCTTTGCCATAACCACGGCGACCCCGTTCTTTTCCTGGTTCACCTGGTTTTTTTTCACCACGCCAACGACCACGACCCCATCTTCTTCTCCCAAAGTTTTTTTCAAAGTTGTCTTTATCAAATTTGTAATCAGGACACTTCTTCTTTATTAACGCTTCCCATGCTTTTTGAAATTCAGGATCTTTTATAATTTTTTTCTTTAATTCATTGGGGGTAACTTTTTTGCCTTCTTTTTTGAGTTGCTCACCCACTTTTTGTACCCATGCTTGAACAAGCTTATATCGTTCGGAACCATAATGACGCGCCCTGAACCTCCCCTTATGATGATATCCACATCGCGCTTTATAATATCGACCATGACGGCCGCCGTGTGCATCAGCTATATTCACCATACATACAAGAATCGCCATGATGAGTAAAATTTTTTTATGTAGCATTATCAACTCCCTTTTTTTATGTCTACATATATATGTCTAAGTTTTTTGATTAAGATTTTGCTGCTGGATCGTTTTTATCAAGTTCTTGTTGGGTATTAACCGGCAGTGCGCTGTCTAATGTTACAAGAATATCACCGGTAACTTCTTGTTGAACATCAACATTCGAGAGATCTACAGGTTCATCACCTTCTTCATCATCTCTTTCAAGCTCAGCCTCTACTTCAGGTGTTTGAGTAATGGGTTCTTGCAATATTTTTTGTTGTTCTGCTTCAGGTAATTCTGGTTCTGTAGCATCTTCCAAAAAGTCTTTCAACACAATCAGTCTTTTTTTCTCGTTTTCAAGCTTGGCAATAAGTGCTGGTACTTCATCCACTGCACAGAGATCATGTACAAATAAAAACCCCCCAGCTAAGAAAAAAAATACGAAAAAATATATTTTTAAACGGTTCATACAATCCTTTCTCCTGTGTATTCTTACCTACTCTTTTGTTCTAAGTTATTCTTACTCCCATATTCAAGCATAGTTATATCGCGTGTAAGCTCCCATGCCCACGCACTGTGTAAAATATTTTTTATATCAGAATGTTCTGGCCGCCATCCCAAGATATTTTTAGCATTAGTTGCGTCAGCAACAAGCACGGGTACATCGCCTGCCCGTCGCGACTCAATACGAACGGGGACCGTCAAGCCTGTTATTTGTTGGACGTGGGTAATAAGTTCACGTACTGTATAACCAGCTTCAGAGCCCAGATTAAATGCATTTGATAAGCCGGTTTTTTCAAGATAATCAAACGCTAACACATGGGCTTGGGCGATATCAAGAACATGGACATAATCACGGACGCAGGTTCCATCACGCGTTGGATAATCATCACCCAATATCGTAAATTTTTTATCGTCACGCGCTGCACGTAATAATAACGGGATCACATGCGTTTCAGGCTTATGCATTTCTCCAAAACCACATTCGGGAAGTGCCCCGGCGGCATTAAAATACCGTAACGAAACATAATTCAAGCCATATGCACGAGCATAATCTTGCAGTACATATTCTATTATTAACTTGTTTTTCCCATACGGATTAATGGGAGCAAAAATATGGTCTTCGGTAAGGGGAAGTTTTTGTGGGACGCCATAGACAGCGCAGCTTGAAGAAAAAATAAAATTTTTGATGTTATATTCGCGCATGACATCAAGCAACTGTATTGTTTTGATCACGTTATTGTGATAAAAATCTGCCGGGCGTTTAACTGATTCGCCAACTTCGATAAACGCAGCAAAGTGCATGACCGCGTCGATCGTATAAGTTTGGAATATGTGCTTAAGAATTTTTTGGTCGGCAAAATCGGCTTTGATAAAGATGTGATCATCAGGGCGACCCTTCGAGACGCTCGCCAAATTGGCTCGCTCCTCAGGGCGAGCGCCCTCCTGTTGCAATATCTCTTGAGATAAAATTTTCGAATTTTCTTCAGAATGATCATGTTGAAAGGGCGCTCGCCCTGAGGAGTCTGGTCGTAGCTCGTAGAGCGAAGACAGACGTCTCGAAGGGTCGCCCTGCCCGTGTAATAAATTATCAAGAATAATAACGTGAAAACCGGCTTGCGCTAAAAGATACGCCGTGTGCGATCCGATATATCCTGCCCCACCAACAACAAGAACTGTTTTCTTCATCACCACACTCCATCTCTTGTATTATAGATTTAGGTCTGCAATGCTCTCCCAAGTACTTTGAATGTATCAAAATATACTTCGATCAAATTTTGATCACTCTGTAACGGCACCGTAAAACCGTGCACATCAAGCATACCACAGTCAATATACCATCTTCGTAAAATGCATTGAAATTTTGAAATAACCATTTTTTTTATTTCATTATTGGGCAGACGAGCATATGAATACATAATCACATTAAGATTTAATTTTTTTAACGCTATGTTTTTTTCAAAAGCGCCTATCATCAAGCGCATATAACTACGCATTTGTTGAGCAAAAATCTTGTCGTTTTGATTCTCTGATTTTTCCAAAAATTGTAAAAATGTGAAACATACTTTATTAATATCTTTTTCAGGTATTTGCGGGAACTGGGGGGTTTTTGTTTTTTCTAGTACTATTAAGGGATAGTTTACTTCTGATGCTCTCGTTGCTCCCTTTTCTCCATTCTCACCCGTCCCAAGCATTGCTTGTGCATCACAAAATATAAAAAATAACAGTAAAAACCAGTACATAAAATACATTGAGAAACTCTTTATTTTAAACTTATATTTTTAAACTTATAAAACAATATCTTTATAAACGTGTCGGGATGCTAGCATGCTCCCCTATCGAAGTCAAAAGCTTATAGCAAACAAGTCAATGCAATAGCAAAAAAAAGCCAGGCAGTATTTGCCTGGCTTTTTTTGGTAAAGTTTACAAAAACTTTATGATTGTGTGAGTTCTTTCGTTTTTGCGTTAACGGCTCTTGCTTTTTCTTGGAGCTGTTTATTACTTTTTATCAACGCGCAAACAATGTTTGTCTTTTCACTCATAAGCTTAGGAAAATCATACGATTCTAATTCTTTATTCACCGCATCAATATCTTTTTGAGAAACAGTATTATCAGCATTAAGTGCTGCATCTAAAGCTTTTTGATTCTGCTGCAATCTTGCAGCTAAGCTATCGTTATATGTTTTTAATGCTTTTTCATCAGCCCAAGATGTCAAGCTCGCAGCACCAATAAAATCATCGTATTCTTCAACAATAAATGCGATTACTATATCTTTCTGACCTAACCTCGCAGCTTTTATAATAAGCTTTACATCTTCATAACCCAATTGACCGCGACGTTGTTGTTCGGCAGAAGAATTCTTTTGCATCAAGCTATTCATCATACCTATCTTGATACCTATCTTGATTTTTGACTTGACTCTTGCGTGTTCAAGCAATGCTTTGCCTAAAAGCTTTTCTGCTTTCTGCAATTTTGGATCATTCTTCCTTAAGTCGTTAGCAAAACGAGCCATTTCTTTTTGATCTTCATCTTGCCACATTTTGAATAGTTTTTTTAGTACAGCAACCGACATTTTTGAAAGATCAAGATTTGGTACATGATTTTCATCAAGCGTACAAGCTGCAATTTCCTTAAACATGTGACGGGCAAAGTCGTCTTCAGTCTTTTGATCTACAGACTGCGCTTCATCAGACTTTTCATCTTTACCCGAGCGTTCATCAGATTGTTTTGATTTTTTTGAGCTCGAAGCATCTTGTGCACCTTCCCCATCATCATGTTTTCTTTTTTCACCTTTTTTGGATTGTTGTGTAGCTTTTTCAGGTGTTTGCATACTATAACAATCTACGCTCAATCCCAACAGCACAAACATCAATATTTTCAGATATTTCATAAAAACCCCTTCGAAGAGTAAGAATATATAATAAAAACCCCAGCCAATAAGCCTTCGTAGGCTAATAAACCCAATTTTAAAAGTCAAGATGCTATGACAAAACCTCGCATTTCTGCTATCTTGAACCCATTGTTAACTTTTGAACCGGGAGTTTGCTTATGAGTAATGCTACTATTACGCGTGTTCGTGGAACCGAAGATTTTCTTGATTTACGACTTGCCAACTTTGTTATGAATCAGGTCAAAACCCATCTGCAAAATTATAACTTTTCAGAAATCCAAACGCCAATTTTAGAACATACCAAACTCTTTGTTCATGCCCTGGGTAACGAAACTGATGTTGTCTCAAAAGAAATGTACACGTTTCAGACCAGCGGCGAAGACAGTATTTGCCTACGGCCTGAAGCAACGGCATCGATTATTCGTGCTTGCTTTGAAAACCGTATTGACCAGTTTCCCTGGAAAGTGTTTCTTTACGGTCCGATGTTTCGGCATGAGCGCCCTCAAAAAGGTCGCTGGAGACAATTTTCACAAATCAGTATTGAAGTGATCGGCTCAAATTCGATCGCACAAGATGCCCATTTTATTAAAATGCTTGATACGCTCTATACTGACATTTTAAAACTCGAAAACTATGTTATTAAATTAAACTTTTTAGGCTGTTCAGACGACCGCAAAGAACATAAAAAAGCGCTTGTCGCGTTCTTAGACTCTGTTGCAGGACAAATTTGTGACACGTGCAAGATCCGTAAAGATAAAAACACGTTACGTGTTTTTGACTGCAAAAACGAGCACGATAAAGAACTGTATACCAAAGCTCCAAAACTAACTGACTATTTGTGCAAAACGTGTCAACAAGAATGGCACGATCTGACGACCATGCTCTCGATGCTTTCGGTTAGTTATTTAATTGACCCCATGCTCGTACGTGGTCTCGATTATTATAATAAGACCGTCTTTGAATTCTCATCACGGGAACTGGGCGCACAAAACGCCTTTTGTGGCGGTGGGCGCTATAATCTTGGCAAAGAAGTTGGCGCAAAAGAAGATTTCCCGTCTATTGGTGTTGGTATTGGGATTGGCCGTTTACTGATGCTGGTAGAAACAGTCCAGAACAAACTTATTATCCCGCACGACCCACCATTACATGTTATTATCCCATTTACGCAAGAGCAACACTCACTCGCACTTTTACTGGCGAGCGATTTGCAGAATAATCATATATGTGTTGATCTTTTGGTTGAAGGTACTTCACTCTCGAGTATGATGAAAAAAGCAAATAAGATGGGCGCAAAACATGCGCTTTTACTGGGGCCTGACGAACAAGCAAATGGCACTGTTGCGATTAAGAACATGATGACTGGTGCCAGTGAAACGATCAAACAAGCACATGCCGTTAAATACTTGAGACAATAATTTTGATCCGTTCGATATCCCTCTAATCGCCCTTTCAGGGCTCCATCGGGACGAACGGCTTTTCTAAGTTAGTTTAGTATTAGTATTCGCCCCGGCCTGTCCGCCATAGCCTTGGCGACGGCGGAATAGAAGACCGAATGTAATGAGGTCTGAGTGGAGGGGTGCGAACAGATAGGAAAATTGTATGCTACAAGAAAAATCAGGTCTTAAACCACTCGGTATTTCAGTTTTTATTATTCGTGAAGATACACAAGAGTACTTATTAATTCGTCGTTGCAGTTCACATCTGTATGGTAACTGGCAAATGGTTTCGGGCACCTGCGATGCAGGCGAAAAAGCACTTGATACGGTTATTCGTGAAATGCACGAAGAAACAGGACTCACGGCTAATAAGATTTATTCAGCAGACTTTGTAGAAATATTTTACGAAAGCCGGCGCGATATGATCTTGTTTATCCCGGTTTTTGTTGCATTTGTTACCGGCACGAACGATATAAAATTATCACCAAGCGAACATGATGCATTTCAATGGGTGCCGTATGCTCAAGCCAGAGAAATTTTAGAGTTTGACAACCAACGGCTCTGTCTTGATAAAATCGAACGGTATTACGTCCAAAACCCCCCTTCTGACCGATTTTTGCTCAAAAAAGCCTAAAATAACCCCATTTTTATAAATATTTTACAAATATGCAAATTATTCTATTATAAGAGTAATGAGTATATTTGATTTTAAAATTGGGGGTTATGATGAATTTCGTTATTTATTTCACAAAACTCGTATTTTTCGTACTTTTAGCACTGAATTATGTCAGTGCTTGTTTTGGCATGGACTTAAAAGATGCAAATCCTGTAAGCACAGCACAACCAAAGAAAGCAGCGAAGAAAGCAGGAAAGAAAAAGAATAAAAAGAAAAAAAAGAAACCCGCTGCACATGCAGCTCCAAAAGCAGAAGCTCCAAAATCAGGAGGGGCATCTCAGGCGTCAAAAGTTGATATGAAAACAACTGACGCTTCTCAAAAACCTCTTTCTTTCGACGAAGAAAAAGCTCTTTTTTCTCAACTGGTTAAATGTATCCAGCCAACACCTATTTCTCCCGATTTTCAACGAGCTATAGCCTTGCTACCTCAAGCCATGGTTCAAAGGTTTCACCAAAGGTCTCAGCAAACCTTCGCTCAAATACATGAACAAGTAAAGATCTCGGAATTAATCAAATTACTTACTGCAAACCGTGATCATATAAATCGTTCAAAACAACTTAAATATGAACTTTTGGTTGTAGCAGCAAAATCTAATAATACTCAGGCAATACAAGAATTTGTTACGCATGGATGTGCAGATAACGCAGTGCACTTTGTTGCTCAATTTAACTGCCCAGAAACCCCAGAAACTTTGAAATTTCTTATTGAAAAATGCAAGATGGATGCACATGCTCGCGATCATGAGGGATATACGCCTTTACATTATGCTGCAAGTAATAATGCAGTTCCTGCAATAGATTATTTGCGTACCGTCCCAGGTTTCAATATCAATGCACCCGTAGAATTAAAAGAAGCAACTGATGATGGCTGCACGGCATTACTTCTTGCCACAGATCATCAGCAGAAAGATACTTGTGTATATCTTTTACAACATGACGCTGATATCACCTGTACTGCTAAAATAGGCGTAGATGTACTTTTGATGACTGTTGCACGTGGAAATGTCGCAATTCTAAAATTATTTCTTGAGCATGTAGCAAAAAAGCAGGACAAACAAGTTAAAGATATTATTGGAGATATTATTAGTAGATTATATCCAACAATAGGGACAACTATGTTACATGCAGCCGTTCAATATGGTCAAAAAGATCAAGTTATGTTACGCAGACTCTTACCACATGCTCGTAATATACATGTTGCTGATAAAACTGGCGCTACCGTGTTGCATGATGCAGTAACCATGAAACGTACAGAATGTGCTCGACTGATTCTTGAAGAAGATAAAAAACGTCTTGATGCAAAAAAACCTGAAACATCTATCGTTTATACTAAAAATACTGGAGGACGGACCGCATTATATCTTGCTGCTGCAAACGACAATCAAGAAATGATGCAATTGCTCATAGATTATGAAGCACAGATCAATCCAGGCAATCATAAAGCTGCAATAACAACACTATTACAAGAAGCTATGCATGCAAAAAAAGATGGTGTCGTTAGATTTTTGCTTATGCAATATAAAGCGGATCCAAATATTCCATCTAAAGATGGCGTAAGAGCACTGCATATTGCAGCATATCTGAACAATGTTCCCCTCGCTGAACTTCTGGTACAACATGGTGCACAACCATGTAACATCCCCTGTAACGCAGAAGGTAACGATGGACTAGATCCTCTTCATTTTGCTGCTGAATTTGGACATTTGGAAACCCTTAAATACTTTATCGAGACGCTGAAGGTTGATGTTAACAGTATCGCCACGGCTTCTTCTCCAGCACGTGAAAAGCATGGCGCAACACCGCTCTTGTTAGCCACGGTATTCCGCCATGAAGGTTGCGCTGAATTTTTAATTGATCATGGCGCAGACACCAAGCTGCAAATCAATGGTGATTCTCTTTTACATGCAGCTGCAATCTATGGATGGAAAACTATTGTTGAAAAACTTATTGGTAAAGGATTCGATATCAATAAAGCTAACATGTTCGGTTTTACCCCCCTAATTTTGGCTGAACTTTCTGAACATGAGCAGACCGCAAAGGTACTCCGTTATTATGGAGCCACGATTGGTGTAGAAGCATATTTCAAAGATCTAACAGTAGAAACAAAAGGTGCTGAACAATCAAAAACCGAAAAAGATTTCCCGAACCTTACCTTCAACGGTCATGCAAGAAATTTTATAAACACCATGACAGCGCTAGAAGCTGATATAATTTCACCCGGATTGAAACAACTTAATGATCAAGATTTTAGAAATGCAGAAGCTTTGAATGGTCAATTTAAAGACTGCTGGAAACTGCGAAAAGGCGACTATCGCATTGTATATCATATCGATAGCGCGACAAAAAAAATAATGATTATCACGATCGACAGTCGAAAAACTGTTTACAAGCATCTCAAGTTACGTGATTAAAGTAATAAAAAAATCTGTGAAGATGAAGCACAATCTCTCAGGTTCCCCCAATTAAGAACCCGCTTCGTCTTCACAGTCTAGAAAATATATGGAGGTTATGTATGATACTTAAATTTTTTGTAAAAATAATATTCTGGTTGCTTGTAGCAATCAGTTCGTTTGACTATAGTTTTGGTATGGACCAATCTCAACTGGGCCGTTCTCAATCAGCGCCTATCACCGAAGAAGATCTTAAAGCTGCTCAGCAAAAAGCAGCCAAGAAAAAAGCAAAGCGTGCACGACAAAGAGATAACAAAAAACCTCAAGCAAATAATGGTGCTGGAAACACAGGAAGTGCATCTGAAACATCTTCTCCTGACTCAGTATTAGTATCTGATTCGCCTGATGTTCAACCTAAAAAACCTGGCTCGCGAGCAGTATCTGATTCTCCTGCCCAACAACCAAAAAAACCTGATCCAACAAGCCCTGTTCCATTACGAGCTGGTCAATCTCCTGCTTCTTTAGCAACAGTAAATATTGCGCAAACAAAACCACTTGCAAAACCAGTAGCCCAAAAACCTGATGGAAAAACTGCTGAGAAAAAAGGGGGACCAGGTCCTAAGCGTCCTGGAACATCATCACCATTATCACAACGATTTGGGAGAAATACACCCCATAAGAGTAGTAGTCGATTATCGGCACAACAACAAAAACTTCATGACCAACTATTCGCTCCCATACCATCAGTAGATTATAACGCGCTTGCATTAAACTTGCATCACGCTTTACGTACCGATGAAAAACAGGCATTACAAATATTGGAAAAAGATGCAAAAGAGTTTATTAATATTAAAGATGACAATGGATGGGCTGCTATTCATTATGCAGCAGCTAACAATCGCACTAATGCTTTAGCACGGCTTGTAGCATTAGGCGCTGATATTAATGATATCACGAACAATGGAAATGCGAAAAATGAATTTGGTCACCAGACACCATTATTCATAGCAGCCAGATGTGGTTATCTTGCAAGCGTAAAATATTTATTACTGGTCGCTCCAGGAATTTCAAAACAACCAAAGCCTGAGCTTGTTTATAAAAGCTATGATAGAACCATGAATGTCATCATGGGAGTATTTCATGCTCGTGATATTAAAAACCCAGCAGAAGTTACCAAATCTCAAAATGACGTTATAAAATTTTTAATTGAACATATAAATCTTGCACAGGATACAACGGCATATTTACATGCTGCAGCGTATTACAACTGTATGGATCTTCTTCAATTTGCACTATCAAAAGGTTTTCTTATTGATAGCGAAGATAAAAATGGTCATTGGAATGAAACCCCTTTATTTGTCGCAGCATGTAACGGACATTTAGATATGGTAAAAACACTTCTTGATGACCATAAAGCCGCAATTGATAAACCGGATAAAGAAGGCAAAACACCACTTTTAATAGCATTACATGAAGGTCATCCTGACGTTGCTAATTTTCTGATCGACCGTGGAGCTGATGTTACGCGTTGTTCAGATGATGGCATGTCAACGATTCATCGTGCAGCAAAAAAAGGTCTGTTACCCATTACTGAACGATTGCTGAAAATTTTTGAGGATAAAAAAGTTGCTCTGCCAAAAGATAAACATGGATTTAGTCCCATTCATGATGCTGCTAAAGGAAATTCTGCCGATATTATGAGGCTTTTTGCCAAATTAAACTATAACCTTGATGAACCAATTCATGCAGAAAGCGAAGAGTTTGAAATAGAAGAAGATGAAGGCGATACACCACTTACCCTTGCAGTTGGCACTGGAGCATTAGATGTCGTTAAAATACTTTTAGATACAAAAAAAGTACGTATAAATTATGTTACACCAGCAACGAGCACAGCATTACATGTAGCTTCAGTTAATAATCATCCAGATATAGCGCGGTTACTTTTAGCTGCTAGCGCCGATATTTCTATCACTGATGAAAATGGCTGTAACGCGTTACATTATATGGCGCAGAATGATGTTTTTGAAAAATTATTACAAGAACTTGTTGAAAAACATGCAAACTTGAACGTTGTCGATAACCAAGGCTTTTTGCCATTGCATTATGCCACGCGACATAATGCATTCAAAAACATGGCAGTACTTGCAAAAAAAACGAATCTGAATATCCCCGTTCGAGCAAGAGATGCATCATGTCGACGTACCTTTGAAAACAAAACGCCGCTGATCATCGCCGCTGAATATGGATCTCTGCAAGCGATACAATTATTGTTAGATTCTGGACAATGTGATATCGATCAAGCTCGACCTAACGGAATAACCGCGTTATATGGAGCTTTGTATAAGAAAAAAAGCCAAGCGGTCGATTTATTACTTCAGCGTAAAGCTAATCCCCTTGTTGTGTCAAAAAAGGGGACAACGCTTCTGCATCTTGCAGCTCGACATAATGATGCAAATCGTGTCGCACAATTGATACGTATGGGAATACCAAAAACATCAAAAAATATTCAAGGAGTAACACCGTTACATATTGCCGCTCGATGGGATGCTCTTGATGCCGCTCAACAACTCTGCACGGGAGAAATTTCCGTTGATAAACCTGCTCAAGCAGAAGACGCAAAAAATATGTCTATTTTAGAAGGAGCAACGCCCCTCATGACCGCTGCCCAATTTGGATCGTGTCATGTCATGGATTATCTTATAACGCGCGGAGCACAGGTAAATGCAACAACAAAACAAGGGTTTTATCCGCTCTATTATGCTGCAGACGATGGTGAAGTAGAAGCAGTTCAAGTTTTACTCGCGAACGGTGCACGCATTGATTTAATGACCAAAGATGGATATACGGCACTCGATGTTGCTGCATATAACGGACATGCAAATATTATTGCTCTTTTTGTAAAGCATCTTGCAGAACTGAACAAAAAAACAGAGGCCCAAATGTTACCAACGTTGTGGGGCGAAGAAAAAAATCCACGTACGCATCAAACGCCATTAATTCTTGCAGTACAAAGTCTTGAACCTGAAGTTCTCAGCCTACAGCCTGAGGTCGTTAGATTATTATTACAAACAAAGATTGACCCTAAGGCATGCGAAAAGAATACTGGCCGTAATGCATTACATTATGCAGCAGAAAGAGCACATGAAAAAATAGTCGAGATGCTGTTAGAAAAAGACCCATCACTTCGAGACATAGAAAGTTTCGAGGGCGAAACAGCACTCACCATTGCTTGTAAACATGGTCATTTTCGTGCCGTCTCTGTCCTTGCAGGAAAAAAATATCAGGCACCTGTTAACGATGAGCATGGCGGTGATACACCATTAACGGCGGCAGTACAATGCAAAAATAATGAAACTACCATTAATGAATTATTGAAATTGGGAGCCGATCCAAATCGTGCTCTTGCGCGTGGCTTGTCTCCAATACATGTAGCTGCAAAATATAATGACGTAAAAGCTGCTATGCTCTTAGATGAACATAAAGCAGTTCTGACTAAATGCACACCACATGGCGTACAAGCTATTCATACCGCAGCGCGTCATGGAAGCATAGCGATGCTTGAATTTTTGTGCAAAAAGAATATATCGATTGATGAACCAATTACCATCGGCGATTACCCATGCAGCTCGTTCACCCCACTTATGATGGCAGCAGCGCATGGACAAACCAAAGCGGTACGATGGTTACTTGCACATAAAGCAAATGTACGGTATGCGACATCACATAAAACAACGGCGTTACATGTTGCAGCTCAAAAAGGATTTTTAAATATTGTGACAATGTTATGTATATATGGTGCTGATACGCAGGCAAAAAATGATGCTGGGCATACCCCACTTCAGGTAGCACCTGGAGAAAAAAGAGCTCTGGTTGAAGGTGCGATCGCCAAAGGAAAAATGGGATTAGGAGCAGTTGTTCCTGGTTCTCAAGAGCAAAAAAATGCAAAACAACAAAAAGACACTGGTCGTACAGATGCAAAACAGCTCAATCGAGCAATACATACTCATGATGACAGTCAAGACGGTAAAGAATCGGCATTAACGCCTATCTTGAGTTGTTTGAGTGATAAAGCAAAAAGTAACTTGGAGCAGCTTGATACAAAAATAGTACAACCAAAAATTATTGAAACGATTACGACATTGCTTGCCAACGAAGCGCTATTAAATGGACACATAAAAAAATTAACCGGTCACGAACATCTGTTTCGTATTAAGGTTGGTAAAAAGATGCCTCGAATTATCTATTATAAAGACCCGAAGACGGGAAAAATTGCTATTGTAGATATTGAGAAACGATCGAAAGCGTATCGAAATTATTAACGATCATGCGTGAGAAAACTTTGAAGCTGTCGCACCCCTCTACTCGCTCGTAAAACTCGCTCCATCGGGGCGAACAGCTTTTTACACATCGTGACAACGGCGCTCGTCCTGAGGAGAACCCGTAAGGGTTCGTCTCGAAGGACAGGAGCGCGCATGATATAAATTTTATTGGGCTACTTGCTTTTCTTTTGCTTGTGCCATATTCGCATTACGCACGAGAGATTCGATATAACCAATACGTTGCTCTTGCGCATCAAAACCAAAACAATAACGAGAAAAACTGATAAACAGGTTTTTTTTCACGGTCTTAATATATTGCTTAATAAATTTAACACGCGCTTGTGCAAACGCTTCAAAATTGTCAGGATCGCGCTTCCATGCTTGTATTACACTTCCGGGCTCTTGCGATAAGAGCTTGTGGGCAAAAACACGTTCTTGTTCTACTTCTACAATAATTTGATTCAAAACTTCTGCATATCGTAAGACGCTTACTTCAGAGCGGTTAAACTCTTCTTGATCGATTTGAACCTTGCCTGATTCCATAAGCACTTGAACCCGAGCTTTGATCTGTTTATTTTTTTCGACCGCTTGCATTTGCTTGAGAATAACTTCTTGTTGTAATTGCCCCAGCGCATCTAAAACTTCAATAAGTTTATTGCGCGTTTGGTCTGAAATAATGGTAATAATAATTTCTTTTCTATTTTCCTGTTCAAATGCAGCAACTTTGCTTGATATGTCAGCGCAATTTTGGCACCCTTCGCCAGCACATGGAGTATTTCCTGCGACATGCTGAACAAGAGATTCATGCTCTGATGCGCCTACTAATTCTGCTTGAACATTATTATCGCCAACTTCTTTGTTCATCATGAGATTTCCAATCAAAATTTACGTCAAAAATTTTTCAAAAATTTAGTTTTCAAGAATCGTATCAAGTTTTTGAGATAAGATAGCAAAATAGCTCCAAGATCAAAAGAGTTCTCTCCCAGAATTTTCGTCTCATGCTTTATGAAACTCTTGAAACTTTTGATAATATTATTATTGCTTATTAGAAAACTTTAAAATATGCTCGTTATCCCAAAAAACATTCTTATAGTCGTTATTTTAAACATACTTATATTTTTTTAAAGATCTTTTTAAAAAAATCTTCTCATTGTCACTAAAAAAACTTGATATTTTAGAAAACGTCGATACAGTCGTATTTTGTATAGTTTCTAAAAAACTTACTAACAAGTTTGTTGGTAAGTTGGCGCGTCTTGAATAAAAATATTCTCTCAACAAGCGCCAATGCAAAATGTATCAAAATGGCACACTTTTAAAACTATGCGTGTTAAGCCCCTTTTTTGCCAATTAACATAATATAAAAAAATAACGACATGTTTTTTTAATTTTTTTTCTTTTTTTATATGACACTTTTTTAGTATGGTAAAAATGCGCATGGGATCTTTAATCACGATTAAACCAAAAAGAACAAGCGAGGGGTCATGATGAAAAAGATTTTTAATCTATTTTGTTTTGTACTATTGGTACTCTGTGCTCAATCTGTATATCCCAAAACACCAACACTTGACGCGTGGATATCTCGAGCACAAGAAAATATTCATCACACCAAACTGGCCAATGGACTTACGGTTATATACTATCACTTGCCAACAACCTATGAAGTCTTTGTTGGCGTTTCGTATGCCATTGGATCAAAAAACGAAGACGCTGGCCAACATGGTTTTGCACATATGGTTGAGCATATGATTTTTAAGGGCACGAAAACGATGTCCGAAACTGATCTTCATAGAATCACCGAAAAGTTTAGTGTCAGTCGTTACAACGCAAACACCTGGCTTGAACAAACCAATTATTTCTTTGTTTCGGATAATAAAAATTGGCCCGTCTTTGTAAATATTATGGCCGACTGTATGGAAAATGTACGTTTTGACGAGCATATTTTTGCATCTGAAGTCAAAGCAGTAATTAACGAGCTGAAAATGCGCAGCGCAAATCCATTTGTCAAAATGATCGATCTTTTTTATAACGAATGTTACCCCCTTAACCATCCATATGGACATGCGGTCGGAGGCGACAAAGAAATTCTTCTTAACGCGACAGCAAACGATTTAAAACAGTTTTATCAAAACCATTACGGCCCAGAACATGCAACACTTTTTATCGTCGGCAATCTTGAAAAAAATCAGGTCTTTAATCAGGCTCAAAAATCGTTTGGACATATACAGCCAACACAGTCAGGACAAGCAACACAAAAAAAGCATAAAAAAAGACCTCCGTATAATCCAGATTTTTTCAAACTTGATTTTAAGAAAAAAAATATCGACTGTTATACCCACACCCCAAACCCGTCGATAACCTATATGTGGCATATTCCAGGACTTAAAAATCAGCACTATCAAGCTTCGTCATGCATAGCCTATGTCTTACAAGAGCGATTACGATCTTTAAAAGATGATCTTGGGTTAGTGCTTGCAACCAACGCCTATGCGTATCATGAATTGCTTGCTGGGATATTTGTTGTTTCGTTAGAACCAAAACTTGATCATGAACATAAAAACGAACACCAAATAGTCTCTCAATCGTTAGCATATATCGAAGCAACATTGCGTGATATCATGCAACACGGTCCAACGGACGAAGAACTTACGATCTTTAAGTCATCATCCCGTAACAGCTTCTTAACGTCGTTTGAAAATTGCTCAGATGTCGCCGAACTGTTACAAAGTACGTATTATATTCATAAAAACCCTTATCAGGCATTTGATGATCTTAAGCATACAGAGTCGTTAAATAAACAAGATGTCGCACAATATTGTAAAAAGTATTTACGACCAATATCTATGAACACGATTACGTGTCACCCCATTCCAGATACCGAAAAAGAAGTGTGGCTTGAAACGCAAAATCAACTTGATTTGTATGAACAAGCGATACTTGAACAAAAAATTAGAGAGAGCGCGCTTGAAACAACATCGCTTATGAATACCCTACCTGATGCAGAATCGTTATTGTTTGTTTTTGAAAAACCTGATGAAAGTTTTGTACTCTCAAATGGTCTTACGGTATACGTTAAACATCGAGATAGTACCCCGTTTATTACAACAGAATGTCTTTTTAAAAACGAAGAGATCTTTGATCTTTACGGTAAAATACATCATGAATCAAGCATGCGCCATCTTGCCATGCAGCTGTTACCAGAAGCAAGTACTGCCTGGGACCAAATCACGTTGCCAAAACAATCCAAACAAGATATTCGTAACTTTTTTCATAACCGTGGCGCATCGTTTAGTTTTCATGAAAATGGTGGGTCGTTTAACTGTCTGAGTACCGATTTTCTCACCGTCTCCCAACATTTTGTACAAACACTCACGCATCCAGAATATCCTGAAAAATCTTTTGTTGTCGCACAAGAAAATGCTCTTAAAAGAATCGAATTTAGCCAAGAAAACCCCCAGTATTTAGCTAAGCGAACACTTGGACATTATTTGTATCAAAAGTATCCATGGGAAGTAACCGATCAAGAAATTATTCAAGAATTACGACAGTGTACAAAAAAAGATCTGATCTCGTTTCATGAACGGTATATCGATCCAAGCAATATGTTTATCGTAATCGTTGGAAATATAGATCGTACGACCCTGAAACAAGAACTTGAACAATCGTTTGGCGCCTGGAAACATCATGAACGTGCAGAGCATATGCTTGTTGATATCAACAAACTTTCTGTCGATATTCCAGAACTTACCAACCCACCAGCACAAACCCTTCAAGCATTTTTACCGCAGGAACAAGTTATGTTACTGTGTGGTCGCCTGACAACCTATCAAGATACAAATGATCGCATGGCACTACGATTACTTGAGCATTATATTCACCGTCGATTATTTGAGATACGGGAACAGACTGGTCTCTTTTATTCGTGCCATAGTAATTTAAGTGCCTCTGCACATAAAACCAAGGGCTTGGCAACCATTTATTTTCTTGTTTCAGTTGATCATGTTGCACAAGCTGAACGTGCAGTTAAAGAAGTACTTCAAAATATCTGCGATCAGGGGATTACGGAACAAGATTTAAAAATCGCCCAACAAAATTATCTCTCAGTACTGGCAACGGGATTTTCAACCAATGGCTCTCTGGCCAATAGTTACGGCGAACTTGTTGCAAATAATCAAGATTGGGATTATTTTGATAAAAAACTTGAAAAATGTGATACATTAACGGTTCAAGATCTAAATCGTTATGCAAAAGAATATCTCAATCCAACTGAATGGACTTTTGTAAAAATTGGAAGATTGTCATAACTATGTTAATCCCACGTATATACCCTGTTACCTGCCATACCGATCATGTTGGACCCGGATCGGTTTTTGTTGCAAACAAAGGCTTTAAAGATGACGGTTCACGGTATATTCAAAAAGCGATCGAACTTGGTGCTCGAACTATCGTGATACATCATGATAGTGTTTCTCCGGTCATACAAAAGCTTTGCACACGCCATAACGTCGACCTGATTCCCGTCGATAATACACGGGCAAAACTTGCTGAACTTTCAAGCGCTGCATTGGGCAATCCGGCGTCAAAACTTAAAATTATAGGTATCACGGGGACCAAGGGCAAAACAACGACGACCTATATTATAGAACATATCTTACGTAAAGCTGGTCATAAAACAGCTTTAATTGGTTCTATTAAAAATAAGATCTTAGATCAAGAAGTTTCGAGTGAACTGACAACTCCTGAAAGCGATTATTTACATATGTTCTTTGCAGAATGTGTTAAAAATAACGTCGAATATGTTGTCATGGAAGTTGCATCACATGCATTAAGTCTCCATCGTGTCTATGGGATACACTTTGATGCCGTTGGTTTTACCAATCTTGCGCCAGAGCATATGGATTTCTATAAAGATATACAAGAATATTTTTCTGCTAAAGCAATCTTATTTTCATATGCAAAAGATAACGCCCCTATCGTGATTAATACTGATAATATATGGGGACAACAAGCCGTATCTATAAATATAAATCTGGGCTCTTCACAGAATATTATTTGCTTCGGGCAACAGGCTCACACGCCTAACCCGTATCTATTTGATGTAAAACAAAATACGCTTGATGGGTTACGTATAATAATAAAAAATCATGAGCACCATCTTGATATTCATGCTCCCAAACTTTTTGGCGAATTTAATAGTTACAATCTTGTTATGGCAGCTCTTATGTGCAAAAAATTGGGTATTCCAGAAACAGAGATCCGAGAAGCGCTTGAATTTTTTCAAGGGGTTCCTGGTCGTTTACAATTGCACACGTTAAAAAACGGCGCAAAAGCGTTTGTGGATTATGCCCATAATCCGTCTTCGTTTGAAGAAGTGTTAAAAACATTAAGATCCATCAGTAAACATTTGATCGTTGTTTTTGGCTGCGGAGGCGATCGCGACAAAACAAAGCGACCGGTGATGGGAGCTCTTGCCGCTCATTATGGCGATAAAGTAATTGTTACCGACGATAACCCACGCTCTGAACCGCATGATGTTATTATTCAAGAAATTATCAAAGGCATCCCCGCCGACAAACAACCTATCACTATTTGCCAACCCGACCGACATAAAGCTATCAAAACAGCGGCGACGCTTGCAGAAAAAGACTCTGTTATCGCGCTACTCGGCAAAGGGCACGAAGCCTACTATTTAATTAACGGCCAAACGCTGCATTTTGATGACATGGAAGAGATCAGGCACTATTAGATCTTAAGAATATCGTTTTCTTGCTGGCAACTTTCTACTCTTTTATAAATTATTGACTTGCCTCACCCTTCTGTTACATTTTTTCAATCAAGGTTCAGTTTTATTCAAAAAATTTTATAAAAGGGTATGAGAGAGTATGAAGAATTCTGATCAGAGACTATGTATTGTCGTTTTCTTTTTTTCTTGCTTGTCGGTACATGCTACATCTGCAATGACTACTTTAAAAGATCAAAAGCAAGCAGCCCAAGAGCAAGCTCCAGCACCAGTAAATCCTAAATTTATCCCATTACCGATAGAAATTCCAACTCACAAAAAGTCACCAAACAAGCCAATACCGCAACATGTAAGATCCACAGCTTCACCGGTTGGCATGACATACTCCGCATCATGGCCAGATTTCAGGAGCGAATATCGATCTGAAACACCGCCCGTAGATCGCAGAAACTCTGAATCTAAATCAGCCCGTCCTGCTGATCATAAAGAACCTCGAACGTTCGAGGATTTTGTGTATGAAGCAAAAGATGCCGCCGCATTTGTTAAGATACTTCGTCGAAATTCAATGCGTTTACAATATTTCTTAGAAAAACTTACACCGGACATGTTAGATAGTTTGTTGCATTTTTACAGCTCAGATTTTTTATATTGTTGTATACGCGACAAAATCATTCTTGATGCCATTGACCGTGCGATACGTCGTGACAAATTTATGAAATCCAGTGAACCATACATCCTGAAGATCAATATTCCAGATGATCCTATCGAAGCAGACAATAACTTCAATGAACTTGTAGCAGACATGACTGTTTTAATGCTCCTTGCTGAACGCGGTCTAACAGCATTAATACAGGTTAGTTTACTAAAACAATATGTAACCCATTGTAATACAGTAAACGATCAACATCTGACGGCGCTTGATTATGCTCAAAAAGCTTATGCTCAAACAAAACCCCTTTTAGATGCTCGCGGTTTATTGCCAGAGCAAAGAGTACGATATCGTCACGAAGTTACTCGGCTTGAAGAGTGTATGAGGTTTTTACGCGAGAACGGCGCTCTTACGGGAGCAGAGCTCACACAAAAGACTCTGCAAAATTTGCATATAAGTCAGCAAGCAGCATAAACGCGAAAACTTGATTTTTCTTTATCGCATAGCATAGACTCTTTTTTTGATGCTTCTCGTGTACAAATACTGGGATATCAAAAAAAGGGTCTTTTTCATGTTCAAAAATTCAAAAAAATATATTGTCTTTTTTTTCTTATTCGTATTTTTTGCACAAAAACCATGCTCGGGAGCATATTTGGAACCATTAACCAAAGCGCTCACGCTCTTACAAACTAACTTAACAACACTTAAAACAGTCTTAAAAAAAGATACTGGCGAAAAAAAAGCACTGCAAAATATGGGGCCATCAAGTATCTGGGTAACAGCAAAAGCGATAACAGACGAAGGCGATGCTATGGATTTTGCTGGAAGCAAACGCCAAAAAGTAAAATGCTTTATCGCTGATTGTGAAGAATATAAAAATGAAAATCAAAAAATACCAAAACGCTCTCCATATGATAAAATTTTAAGAATCGCAACATACAACGTCAATGAATGGGTGCTTAAGGAGGCAGATGGCAATTTTTCTAAGATTCAATCGGTCATTAAGACAATTGAAGCCGATATTATTATAATGCAAGAAGTTCGTGCTCATGTTCGTGCTCAGGATAAAACAGATAATATTATTTCACAAAAAACTCGTATGAAGATTTATAATCCTGAAACAAAACAATTAGAAGAAAAAGACATGGAACAAGAATTTACAGAATATAATAGTTATTGGGTAAAAATACCAGGATATAGATTTGGCAACATGATACTCTGTAAAAAAAATTTAAATATTTCTGAACCAAAAGCTGCATGGTATAAAGAATCATCGGGTGATGAAAAACGAGGTTATATTACCATAACATGTTCTTTACCTAATGATAAAAAATTAACTCTTTATGGAACCCATTTAGATGTTGTATCCGAAGAGTATCGATTAGCCGAAGTACAAGAGTTCGTCGAGCAAACAAAAAATAGCCCTGAAAATATCGTTTTTATGGGAGACTTCAATGCAATACGCAAGCAAGATTATCTATATGAAATAGGCAGTACCCGTGCATGGAATCTAGTCGTGCTCGATAACGCGTATTTCGTTTATCGTCAGAAAAATAAAAGCACGGCGATTACAGATGCTGAAAAGCAGAAAGAACCACCGCTCGCTGAACTAGAATATTTAGAAAAAGCCGGATTTGAAGACTGCTTTTCAATGGCAAAATTGGTTGGTCCAAAATTCACCAACTGGACGGGGAAAGTTGTCGATTTTATCTTTCTTAAAAAAGATACCTGGAACTTGCCCATCAAAGGTTGCTACGTTTATTACGCTGCTGCCAGTGATCATCTCCCAATTATCATGGATATTGGGCTCGAGTAATATCTTTACTCATCGCAGCATGCTCTTTTCTCAACTCATTTCTCTATTATTTGAAACATAACTTTCTTTTCATAATTTTTTCGCTATTCTTCTTGAGCCAGACTCGAATAATTTTTTAATACGAGAAAATTTTTATGAAAAAACTCTGTTTTATACTGCTTTTATTTTTTTCATGTGAATTACATCTTAACGGCATGACAACACCAGAAACTGCGCAAGCACAACGACCGTCGACATTGCCAAAAATTTTGCACAAGATCGCCTATTCAGAACGGGTTGGTAAATTTTGTGCTTGGCTGACCAGCCCAATAGCAAAATGTTGCAAAAGTAAACGATTACAATTTTGGTTTGGTTCACCGCAAAAAACGTCCCCTGAATTGGGAGACCATCCCTTGGTTAAACTCACCAAAGTAACACCATCGACATCACGATATGTTGCAGGCGTAAAAAAAACGGTCGCTATAATTTCGATCGGATTTTTGCTTCTAATTAATTTGCCTCAAGCTGGTGCTGTTTTTGATAATCTTCAAGATTATCTCAAGCCAACGGTCTGTGTACAAAACGATAATTTCAAACGTTGTTGTACTATTCAAGACAATATGCATATTTCATGTTGTGTTACTGATAATCTTGTAGGCATAGAAGTGTGCAAAGATTATCTGGTTACGATGCCTGAAAGAGCGTCAATCCCCTTTCAAGATCTTTCACGCATTAAAGACCAATGCTCTGCAGATTTAACATCAGAAGCTCGCATGATCCGAAAAGAGTTTGATGAGCATATCTTACCCAAAATGGAACCCGTTTCAAAAGAGATACGAGCACTCTTTGAACAAATTGGTCGAACTGCACCAAAAATGCGCTGTGCTAAAAACTGTGGTGATGTTACTATTACACTTCCAACGAATAGCACATCACATGAACTACCCCATTTTTTGGAAAAATTTCAAAAATCTCTTGATAGCGTCGGGATACCACATGATGCCCCTTTATCGATTGAATTTTCACCATCGTATCAAACAGACTATTTTCTCGATGCAGGTATCTATACACATTATTTAAACGATACGAGAGAATGTCCAAAAGTCATAGCAGAACTCAACCTGTATCATAATCTTTTTGAATTTTTATCGGTTGATGAAATTTTTGCAACGGTGAACCATGAACTCGGTCATTTAGTTTTTAGGCTCAGAAAGTTAGCACAATCATCATTCGAACTTCCAAAACCTCCTGCATATGAATCAGAAGAGTATTATCATGAACGGTATGTCGATGAAACGTTTGCTGATCTGGTGAGTAATTTGCTCAGCAAACACGATTCAAATCAAATGAGTTACCTTCGACAACATGTAGATTTGAAAGAGAAAAATTCTCGCGCACAACAAGAAGATTCAATGTCATGTATCTCAAATGGTGTAAGAACGCACCCCCCATTTGTATGCCGTGTAGCCTATGCTGATACCATACAAAATCAGTTGGATGATCTTTCATGAAAAAAATACTGCTAATTTTATTATTATTTTTTTCGTGTGAAGTATATCTTAATGGTATGGTCGCACCAGAAACTGCGCAAGCACAACGACCGTCGACATTGCCAAAAATTTTGCACAAGATCGCCTATTCAGAACGGGTTGGTAAATTTTGTGCATGGCTGACCAGCCCAATAGCAAAATGTTGCAAAAGTAAACGATTACAATGGTGGTTTGGTTCACCGCAACAAACGTCACCCGAACTGGGAGACCATCCCTTGGTTAAACTCACCAAAGTAACACCGTCGACATCACGAAGTGTTGCGTGCGTAAAAAAATCAGTTGCGATACTATCAATCGGTTTTTTGCTTTTAATTAATTTGCCTCAAGCTGAGGCCGTTTTTGATAATCTTCAAGATTATCTTAAGCCAACGGTCTGTGTACAAAACGATAATTTCAAGCGCTGTTGCACGATTGAAGACAATATGCATATCTCATGTTGTGTTACTGATAATATTTTAGGTATAGAAGTGTGCAAAGATTATCTGGTTACCATGCCAGAAACAGCGTCAGTCCCATTTGGCGATCTTTCACGATTAAAAGACCAATGCTCTGCAGATCTAACATCAGAAGCTCGAATGATCCGACCAGAGTTTGATGGGATCATGCAAGAGGTTGAACAGGGAGAAGTTCCGACTATCGCGATACCTGCCAACGTTGCTTCAGGGTCACCCAATTTTTTGAAAAAGTTTCAGGAATCACTTGAAAGTATCGGGATACCACTTGATGCCCCTATCTATGTCGCTTTTCCAAAATCTAGCGAATCAGATACTATCCTGGCCGCAGCAATGTACGCTAATGTAGAACGCATCGATTACCTCTACAATCGCTACCCAAGCTCAGGACTTGCAACCATGCATCTGCGAAGCAATCTTCTGGAATATTTTTCGGTCGATGAAATCTTTGCAAGTATAAACCATGAATTAGGTCATTTATTATTCAAGATTAGAAAATTGGCAGATTCACAATTCGGGATGTGGACTCCTCTCAATCCAGCAACCTTTGATTTTAATGAAGAAATGTTTGCTGATCTGGTTAGTAGTTTATCCAGTAAAAAAGATGTCGACCAAACAAGTTTTTTAAGACAACATGTGGCACTACGTGAAACAAATTCTCACTTAAAAGAAGACGATCACCTACCATGTCTTGTTAATTGTATGTGGGCACACCCTCCACTGCTTTGTCGAATAGCATATAGCGATAGCATTCAAAACCAACTTCCTGCTTGACTTCACAATACCATCTGTTACTTTTTTGAAAGACTAAAAAAAAGAGATGGGAGAAGATCATGATTCGACAGAATCTTCCCGTGGTAATTCTTGCAGGCGGCTTAGGAACACGGTTACGTGAAGAAACCGAATTCAGACCAAAGCCCATGGTGCCGATTGGTGGCAAACCAATCCTCTGGCACATCATGAAACTCTATGCCCATTACGGCTTTTATCGCTTTATAATTTGTTTAGGCTATAAAGGCGACATGATCAAGCGCTACTTTTTAAACTATCAGCGCGAAGAAGTCGATCTTACGATTAATACAAAAACAGGTTCTATTATTGAACATCAAGTGCACGACGACGAATGGGAAGTCACTATGGTCGATACAGGGCAAAATTGTATGACCGGTGGTCGTATTGCTCAAGTCGCTCGTTATATTAATACTGATCGTTTTTTACTTACCTACGGTGACGGACTTGCAAATATCGATATTAGTAAATCACTTGAATTTCATAATGCTCATAAAAAATTGGTAACGCTTACCGGCGTTATGCTGCCATCACGCTTTGGTAATCTTGAAGTACAAGAAAATAGTGTTATATCTTTTGCTGAAAAAAAACAGATCTCAAACGAATGGATTAACGGCGGTTTTTTTGTGTGCGAAAAAAAATTCTTATCATATCTTTCGCAAGATCCATCATGTATCTTAGAGCAAGATCCGTTGCGAAAAGCAGCGCACGATCGTGAATTAATGGTTTATAAGCATCCTGGCTTTTGGCAATGTATGGATACGCAGCGAGAGCACCAATTATTAGAAGAACTTTGGAAGACGACAGCGCCATGGAAAGTTTGGCAGAACCATGAAAAAGAGTTTACGCCGGCGATGAAAACCGATGTGCCGTCGCACCCCTCTACTCGCTCGCCAAGCTCGCTCCATCGGGGCGAACGGCAGGTAAGTGACCAAGTCGCTACGACAGAAAAGTAAATAACCCCGTTCGTCCCGACCCTTCGACTGCGCTCAGGACTAAAGCTCATAGAGGGATACGAACGACATAAAAAAATAAGAGTAAGAAGAAAAGTTATCATGATGCAACAAGAAATATCTTTCTGGAAAAACAGAAACGTCTTTATTACGGGCGCTACAGGGCTTTTAGGCCCATGGCTTATTAAAGAGTTATTAGCACAAGAAGCAAATATCTATGTCTTAGTGCGTGATTTGATTCCAAACTCTCTTTTCTTTCTTGATAACTTAGATAAAAAAGTAACGATAATTTTAGGCGATCTTGACGATCTTGCGTTATTACAAAGAATTTTAAACGAATACAATATCGAGACCGTATTTCATTTGGGTGCTCAGGCAATTGTTGGTATTGCAAATCGATCACCATTGTCGACGTTTAAATCAAACATCGAGGGAACCTGGAATTTGCTTGAAGCATGTCGATTATCACCCTGGGTTAATCGTATAATTGTCGCATCAAGTGACAAAGCATATGGCGCTCAAGACCAATTACCATATACCGAAGAAAGCCCATTGCAGGGCAGATATCCTTATGATACATCAAAAAGCTGTGCTGATTTAATAGCACAATCGTATTTTCATTCTTATAAAGTACCGGTGTGTGTCACCCGCTGCGGCAACTTTTTTGGCGGTGGCGATTTACACTTTAACCGTATTGTTCCGGGAACTATTAAAACTATTCTTGACGGGAAAACTCCTGTAATTCGATCAAATGGGCTCTTAATTCGCGACTATATTTACGTCAAAGATGTTGTAGATGCTTATCTAACCCTTGCACAACGTATGGACAATTCCTCTATTGTTGGTCAGTGTTTCAACTTAAGCACTGACCAACCCTTTAATGTCATACAAATTGTCCAAGAAATTTTAAATATCATGAACGTAAAACATCTTAAGCCTATTATTCAAAATAACGCGACCAACGAAATTCCAGAACAACATTTGTCATCACATAAAGCGCGTAAGTTGCTCGGCTGGGCTGCTCGTTATGGGGTTAAGAATGGGCTTGAAGAGACGATTGCATGGTACAAAAATTTTTTTACAAAAAATCATACGGTTACGCTTCAAGAACATGATCGTTTCGCGCCAGGAAACCCTTCGAAGGGCGATCCTTCGAGACGCTCGCCATCTTGGCTCGCTCCTCAGGACGAGCGCCCTTACCACGCTCATGGTGAGGAGAAACCGCAGGTTTCGTCTCGAACCATCGTGGTAAGTAATGAACTCAAAAACGAGACTCAACCGTGAAAAAAATTTCAATTGTCGCTGCATGTTATAACGAATCAAAAAATATTCTCGAGATGTACAATCGCGTTACGCAAACGATGGCAAAATCCCCGAAGTATACCTACGAGTTACTATTTGTCGATAACGCCAGCACCGACAATTCACGTGAAATTTTTGAAAAACTTGTTGAACGTGATGATCACGTAAAAGTAATTTGTATCGCACGCAATACCGGTTCAAGTCAGCCAAGCTTTTGGGCCGGGATTCATAATGCAACGGGTGATGGTATAGTACCTATAGATGGCGATCTTCAAGATCCGCCAGAAATTATTACTGATTTTATAAAAAAATGGGAAGAGGGGTATGACGTTATTTATGGTATACGTACAAAACGTAAGGGCAGTATCTTACGCCGTATTGGTTATGCCTGCTTTTATCGTGTTTTTAAGTGGCTCTCGTATCTTGATATCCCCCTTGATGCCGGTGACTTTAGTTTAATCGATCGTAAAGTTATAAACGTGATTAAGCAGTTACCCGAAAAAGATTTATATTTACGAGGCCTGCGATCATGGGCAGGGTTTAAGCAAATTGGTGTGCCCTATACTCGAGAAGATAGAAGCGCGGGAAGATCAAGCAACAGTTTTTTTGCCAATTTTTACTGGGCAAAAAAAGCGATTATTAATTTTTCGTACAAACCACTAGAATATATTTCACGTCTGGCAGCGCTTGCTGTTATCGCAACTTTTTTCGCTGCAATTTTTTATTTGTACTTACACTTTACGCATGGTGCCCCGCGCGGTTTTTCAACATTGTTGATGGTCATGTTTATTTTTGGTACCATCCAACTACTTGCATTAAGTATTATCGGCGAATATTTAATCAGAATTTTTCAAGAAGTTAAGGCAAGGCCACCGTATGTCATTGGAGAGATTTTAGAGCGGCGGAACAAGGAGAAAGAAGAGAGAGAAGAGAGAGCATCGTGGGAAGAGGAGAAGTAGTATGCAAACATATCTCGTGACAGGCGGCAGTGGTTTTATCGGTTCCCATCTGGTACGCAAGCTCGTTGAGCAAAAACACAACATTCATCTCATCGTCGAACATGAGTGTGAAATGTGGAGAATTCGTGATCTGATTGATCAAATCACGGTACATGCGATCGATCTTGCAGATTTTTCAAAAATATCATCTGCAGTGTATGCGATCAAACCAGATGTAATTTTTCATCTTGCTTCCTATGGTGGCATGCCTTACCAAATCGACCAAGAAATTATCTATAACGTTAACTTTAACGGGACGATTAATCTCTTAAAAGCGTGCAAAAAAATCGGGTTCTCCTGTTTTATTAATACGGGAAGCTCGTCAGAATATGGGATAAAAAAAGAACCGATGAGCGAAGATCATGCTCTTGAGCCGGTTACTGATTACGCTGTTTCAAAGGCTGCTGCAACCCATTATTGCCTTAAAGAAGCACTCTTTGACAAACTGCCCATCTATACCGTACGACCATTTTCAGTGTATGGCGAATATGAAATGGCATCACGATTAATACCAACGGTATTATTAAATACCCTACAAGACAAAATGATGAATCTTTCTTCACCACATTTTGTACGCGATTTTATTTACATCGACGATATTGTACAAATATATTTTGATATCGTTGAAAAGAAACCACCGTCGCAGTACGTTTTTAACGCCGGATCGGGCGTTCAGTCAGAAATTAGAGATGTTGTTTCGACCGCCCAATCACTCTGGCCACAACTCTTAAAAGTTACGTGGGGTGCCAGTGAAGAACGGCCTTGGGAGCCTAAGCATTGGCAAGCATCTATTACCAAAGCCGAAGCAATTCTTGGATGGAAGCCAAAATACACATTTCGTGAAGGGTTACGTAAATCGTTAAAATGGTTTGAGAAAAATCAGGAACTCTATCAATCAAGTATCTATGAAAAAAAACCTAAATCAGTCACCACAAAAACTTTTTGAAGATTTTGAAACAATCGCACATACCTGTCGCAAAAACATCGTCGACATGCTTACGCTGGCAAAAAGTTCTCATCTCGGTTGCTCGTTTTCTATCATCGATATTCTGGTTGTTTTGTATCACGGTATCTTAGATATCGAAAAAATTAAAACACAAAATCCTGCACGCGACTATTTTCTTTTAAGCAAAGGACATGCAGCTGCAGCGCTTTATGCAACACTTGCGTCAGTTAATTTACTTTCTTTAGAAGAACTTAAAATTTACCATCATCCTGGAAGCCCTCTTGCTGGTCACCCAACACGCAATCTTGCAAAAGGCATAGAAATCAGCACCGGATCACTTGGACATGGTCTTTCGATGGGCGTCGGTCTCGCACTTGCGGCACAACATGACCACCGTACTTCAAAAATTTATGTGCTTGTTGGTGATGGCGAATGCCAAGAAGGTGCAATTTGGGAAGCTATAACCATGGCATCACGCTTTAAACTTGATAATCTTATTATTATTGTCGATTACAATAATCTTCAGGGACTTGATCGATTTGACGATATCATGCCAGGATCTCTTGAAAACAAATTTATTGCATTTGGGTGTCATGTAAAAACGGTCGATGGTCATAACTATCACGATATTTATGATAGCTTAAGCGAACAAAATATATCTCATAAACCAATAGTAATTATTGCAAAAACAATTAAGGGCAAAGGGATCTCTTTTATAGAAGACAAACTTGAATGGCATTATAAATCTTTTAATCCTGAGCAACATGCTATCGCCCAAAAAGAACTGGAAAGTCTATGAGAGCAACGTTTATCAAAACACTTACTGAATACGCAGCTCACAATCCTGATGTGTACCTAATCACCGGAGACGTTGGCTTTTCAGTTATCGAAGAATTTGCTCGACAATTTCCAACCCGTTACTTTAATGCTGGCGTTGCAGAACAAAATATGATCGGCGTTGCTGCAGGGCTTGCGCTTGCGGGCAAAAAAGTTTACGTTTACACGATTATCCCATTTTTAATCAAACGCTGTTTTGAACAAATACGGGTTGATATCTGTTATCAAGAGTTACCGGTCAAATTAATCGGTGTTGGCGGAGGCTTTAGTTATGGTCCCATGGGTGCAACACATCACGCTTTAGAAGATATCACGCTTATGCGCAGCTTGCCCGGCATGACGGTTATTGCTCCCGGCAGTAAATATGAAGTCCAACAATTAAGCGCTCAAATTCACACAGCACAATCGCCAACATACGTCCGACTTTCAAATAACGAAGAAAAAGTTATCTACCCACACAATAGTTCTATACATATTGGCAAAGCATGTGAAATTATCCCATCTGATTATGTTTATATTATCGCAACCGGTAACGCCCTTGATGCTTCGTTTATCGCATGTAATACTCTAAGAAATCTTGGGTATGATATTGGGCTGGTAAGCATGCCCACAATTAAACCTCTTGATTCCCAATTTTTCTTAGAAAAACAAAAAACTTTACGCGCACTTTTTACCATCGAAGAGCACAGTATTATGGGCGGACTTGGCGAAGCAATGGCTCGTATGGTTTGTGAAAATTTTGAGAAAAAAATTATATTTAAAGCACTGGGAGTCCAAGACTTTTATTTTCATATTACTGGCTCACGCAGCTATTTAAACGATCAGGCTGGACTGAGCCCTGAAAAGATCGTTCTGGAAATTGAGAAACGGTTGTTTATGACTCATAGTTATTCCAAAAAACACACAAATAAACGTGACGTCATCCCGGGCTTGACCCGGGATCCAGTAGAGCTTTCTGTTAAACCCTAGAAAAAAATTATGATTCATAAATATTTGAAAGAACTAATGAACGTTTTGCCCCGCCTACGCCAAGACTTCGTCGGGCAGGCTGGATCCCGGCTCGGAGGCCGAGATGACGGGACAACTCCCACCCTTCATCTTTATCTCTCGTTAATTCTCTTTCTTATGATCTTCGTAATCCTGGGGCTCCCCCACACGAACTGGGGTTTTAAAACCGACGACTTTAGTAATATTTTACATAGTAACATCACAAGTTGGAGCCAATTTTTTCGTTTATTTTATGAAGGCAACATCGAAGCCTTTTATGTACCATCAAATCAAACACCGGGGCAGTCTGCCTTTTTTGCCGGATTATTCAGACCACTCTCTTTTGTTTATTACCTGCCACAGTTTTATTTTTTTCATACATGGGCATATGGTTACTATCTTGTCACGATTGCTTTTCATGCACTTGCAGCTGTTTTACTTTTTAATTTCTTGCTCTTGATAACAGATTATTGGCTTGCATTTATGCTCGCATTATTTTTTGGATTTCATCCCAGTTTGTACAACTGGCTTGGATGGACCAGCGCGCAAACATATTTTATTGAGCTTGTGATTATTTTGACGATTATTTCTCTTCTTATTAAATATCTTAAAACAGAAAATACTTGGTTATATTACGCTGCTGTTGGCCTATACCCGTGTACTATTTTTTTAAAAGAAGCATCGATTGTATTACCCTTCTGGGTTTTGATTGGCGTTTATCTTTCAACAAGAAAATGGTCACGCGCACTTAAAATTTCATCAGGTTTTTGGCTGGTTGCATTCGGCTATCTTATTGCACGTGCTGCAATTTTTCCGTTAACATCAAATACGAGTACGCTCACGTTTAAGCCGACCTGGGAATCGTTTTCACAAAGAATGTCGAGTCGATTATTTGATTTTGTCACGTATGGCGTCGACATGCTCGGCTTGTCATGGTTACCTAATAGTACCTACTTGCCAACATATTCTATCGTGCTCAAAAGCATGTGTATTATGTTTATTCTTATTTGTTTATTCTGGTGTTTTATTAAGAGTACCCAAAAAACTTTAATACTTTTTTTGATTTTCAGCATGTTACTCTTTACCTGGCCTGCAATCTTAATGCACTACCAGCCACGCTATATTTATCTTGGCTTACCATTTTTTATTCTGTCTCTTGGAGGATTACTCAAATACGCCCCAAAAGTAAGTACTTTTGTTCTCGCGCTCATACTGCCCATTACTATAATTTTTTTACACACAAAACTTACTACTCGTGAAAAAACATTACACTATATTTCATCGAGCTTTCAGGAGTTAGTGCGCAACCCAAGTATACATAATAGATCGATTTGTTTTCTTGCTTTACCAGGACAATGGTTTCACGAAGGCAGTGCACAAGCAATCTGGTTATACCGTAACGACGCTACGTATCCCGTTTTTCAAATAGATCTTGATATCGCAATCTCAGACGTCATCCCCGGCTTGACCGGGGATCCAGCCTGCCCGTCGAAGCCTTCGCGAAGTCGGGGCAACACTAACGTGTTAAACCCCAGAAAAAATTTTCTCAATAAAAATTATATGCAGGTCACACAAGAATCTAACGCATGTATTTTTACAAGTACTAATCCAGAAAAACTTTGGTTTATAACTCCGGAAAATACTCACAGCTCAACCGCAACTCTGGTCATCGACCAAACGATAGTACAATACAACCCTGTTTATATTACATGGGATTATTATGAGAAAAAATTTATTATTCTCTAGCATACTTTTCTTATTTGTTTTTTGTGTGCTGGGTCTCCCGTTCACCCATTGGTGGTTTAACGGTGACGATTTTTCGGGCATTGCTATCGCGTTTCATACAAAAACTTGGCGTGAGCTTTTTCATTGGTTTATCGACGGCAATATCGCCCGCTACTTTTATCCATCACATGCGCCTGATTACGCACCTCCTGGCGCAATACTTACAAACACTCCCCACTGTTTTGGTTTTTACTACCGCCCCCTCTATTGCGTTTATCTAACCCTTATTCACTGGGTATTTGGACTTTGGGCCTATCCATTTTATTTAGCAAATGTATTTTTTCATGCACTTAATACGGTCATAGTTTTTAATTGCGCGCTCTGGTTTGTAAATTTTTTACCTGCACTACTCACGGCTCTCTTGTTTGCGTTTCACCCACAAATTGGGTTCAGGTTTGGTTCGATCGTAAATTTACACTATTATATCGACCTGTTTTTGATACTATCCAGCTTATTATTATTTAAAAAGTTCTTAGATACGCGTAAAATATTTTTTTATCTATTCTCGTGTCTTTTGTTTCTTGGAGCACTTTTTACCCGTGAAACAGCAATCGTTCTGCCAATAATTATTTTTTTGGGTTCGTATGTGTATCAAAATAAAAACGCACCATATTCTTGGCACACATTTTTTAATCAATTTTTTGTGCACTTTACCTACAGTTTTGGCTATGGGCTCTGCGCATTGTTTTATTTGGGTACACGATTGTGGCTCTACCCAATTAATTTTCAAGCTTCGCATACTAATTTACTCTCGATAGTTATACACTCGATCACAAATCTCAGACTACGTTGTTACGAATTTGTTACATTTTTATACGATATGTGTGCTCTTTCATGGCTACCATGGGGGCATAAGATACTACGTGGCTCGATACTTGCTGTATGTCTGTTATTTTTTATCTATCTATTTTTAAAAAATAAAAACAAACTTATCACGCTGTTTTTTGCATGTAGTTCAGTACTCATGCTCTGGCCCATGTTTATGGTAAATTATAGCCCACGATATTTTTACGAAGCGTACCCGTTTATTTTGCTTACACTGGTCACCTGTTTTTCGGGCATCAAACTTTCTCAGTATTTCAAAACGATTGTGCTTGTGTTATTCACGCTCTTTGTCAGCATGAATATCGTATTTACGTATCAAAACGTACGCTGCCGAGAAAACAAATTACACATCACCCATACTGCTATCACCAATCTTGTAAACAAGATCGATACAAAAAATCCAAAACCGTTAGTTTTTCTCTCGTTTCCCATTGACGGCTTTGGTACCGGTATAGAACAGGCTGTCTGGGTCATGTACGGCAAAGAAAACTTTCCAATCTATTACGACCCGTGTCTGGGATTGGTTCAGGCAGACTCAAATTTGATCACCAATAAGTTTTTACATGCGGGCTGTGCTGATTACTTTAATAAAAATTATGTAAGTATCTCACGGGTTAATAATACAAGCTTTAGATACATAACATCAGATCCTGATAAAATGTTTTTTTATGTACAGAATCAAGAATTTTTATCGATTGGTAAAAAAGTTATTAATCATACTGACCAGCTCGGTCGCATTCTTGACTTTACCCTTCTGATCGATCAAAAATATCTTGAACCAGAACCGATATTTTTATACTGGGATTATGAAAAAAGACTATTTAAAAGCTTGCCGTCGCACCCCTCTACTCGCTCGTAAAACTCGCTCCATCGGGGCGAACGGCTTTCGAGCCACAAGAAAGTAAAATTATGAATAATAAACAGTTTTCTGAAGATACAAAAATCGATTTTTATAACCATTATTTTGATAATACAGACTATATCGTTTTTAGATATGACGCCGGAAGCGTTGCGACAAGAAAAATAATTCTCAAAAATATACAGACTCAACAGGGGACAGTACTTGAAATAGGCACCGGCTTTTCGACGTTATTGGAAGACTTGCCCAATTTTACCAAATACGGGATCGATATCTCAGAAAAAACTATTGCCCATATGCGTGATCACTTTGCTCAAAAAAATATTCAGGCAAACTTATGCGCTGCCGACGCTGAGTCACTGCCATTTGAAGCAAACTTTTTTGATGTTATCGTCACATCACATACGCTTGAACATATTAAAGACGATCTACGAGTACTTCAAGAATGCGCCCGTGTTTTAAAGCCCGGGGGCGAACTGATTATTTTTGTTCCCGGACGCATTAACGGTCTTGCAACTGAAGAAGAATGGTTACGTGTTGGCCATTATCGTATGTATAACAGTACACGATTTTATGAGCTGGAAAACAATCTTGCCGGGAAGTTAGATTTAAAAACAGTATGTTACCCGCATAAGATACACAATCTTGTCTGGAACAAACTCAAACATGCTTTTCGATGGGCCAATTATCCCATCAAAAAGTATATCTTGCGTGATGGCAAAACGTACGAAGCACGCAAAACGTATCAAAAAGTAGTTTTACCAATTATGGTTACGCTTTTAGATTTTCTCGATCGTTATACGATACACAAAGAAAAAAACTTTCTCGGTACTGAATTTAACGTACTCGCACGGTTTGAAAAACCGGCGCCGGGGATAGTATCACGAGCGCGTCATAAAAAGCCGAATTTTTCTTTTAACGGCTTTCCATACCCATGAACATCGCTTTGCAGCAGTCCCAACCCATGATTTTTTGTTAATATTTGGATGCTTTTCTAACACCTCTGCATGCAAACTATTAAATAGCTCACCGGTTTTTAACGGGTCGTGATACGCTTTTTCACGATACATCCCAAGATTATTAAGTTTGGGATCGTAAAAAATACCGTCCCATTTTTTTAGATATAATTCAAGATCTTGATTAAATTTCTGATAATTAGTCTTACGGACATCGACATTAGCATGGGGATAATGTTCGATATACGAATCAGGCGACTCGATACATTCATACCCTGCATGCCAGAGTTTTAAGCACAAATCGCCGTCACCGTTATAAAAAAAGTATGTTTCTTCGTCGATATAATCGATAGATTTCAAAGCAGTAGTAAGATACATGCCGTGATTAACATATAACTTATTACCAAGGGTATATCCGACATAATAATTTTCTTGTTGAGACCAGTTGCGCCAGTAAAACGCAACAGCGCCAATCTTGCGCCCATGTGATAATTCTTGCTCAAAGAGATTATACCCGTTAGTAATCGCCCCTGGCACAATAAGACAATCGTCACTGAGCATACAAATATATTTGCCTTGAGCAGACTTAAAAGCAAGATTCATGAAATAACCCCACGACCGACGCTCGATTTTTTTCCCCCGCCACTCACCCCTATTATGCTGCACAATGGTAATAATATCTTTTTGTTCAAGCAGCCAAACAAGCGTCCCATCATCAGAACCACCGTCGACAATAATAATTTCGTGCGGGATATTTTCAAGCTCTTGACGAACACTTTCAACCGTAAGTTTAAGATATGATAAGCGATTGTACGAGCCAAGAACAACTGATATCATGGGACATTTCATATTATTTCTTTCTTAAAACACAGGCATGCATGTGATTATGAAAAAACGGGATTTTTGAGAAGACATAATTAACAATACGACCTAATCTGGTCACCTCAAAATCCCAATTTTTAAATTTCAATAATGGACGAAATGGCGAATGAAATAGTCCATCGATATGGGCGATAGGTTTGCTTTCGATAATCTCAAACCCAGAAGACTGACAGAGTTGTTCAAACTGTTTCTTGGTAAATCGATACTCATAAAACTCACCCAATTGTGGGTCAACATAATATCCCAACTTTTTTTTATTAAAGAAAAAGAGCTTTTTCT